>MTKY01050933.1_pt1 | contig 32325 bp, 32 predicted proteins | sample 1042731 | NCBI WGS metagenome assembly MTKY01 (sample SAMN06212206, study PRJNA360538) | anaerobic digester metagenome | biome: Wastewater treatment plant; material: sludge; isolation source: anaerobic digester fed with sludge from wastewater treatment plant | place: Denmark: WWTP Soeholt ...
CATGGAGCGCCGCGGTCCATTCGGCAGCGCCTTGCGTGGGGATGAACAAGATGGACCGGGAGCGGTCGAGCGCCTTCAGATCGTCATTCGTCGAAACCAGGACGGTTATGGGGATGCCGTTAGCGGAGATCGCGATTGCGCGGGCAAGCGTCAGGAGGCCGGCGTCGTCGAACTGGAGGGCAACGGCATGGATGCCGCGGCGCTTGGCTTCGATGGTGCGGGCGGCGGCGGGAACCTGGACGTCGATCGGGCCGCCGGCGATCGCACAAGAGGCCTCGATGATGTCGCTCCAGGAGCGGATGCGACGGCGCTCGCCGCGATAGAGCAGTTCGCGGGCGAGGAAGCGGCGCAACTGTGATACGAGGCTTGGGAGGCTGGGACCGATCTTCAGGATGGCAGGGGCGGTGATGGCGAGGGACATGTAAGAGCTCGGACAGGTGCGGAGGACGGCGTGATGTGCCGATAAGGCTTTGCGACGAATCTCAACCGTGGCGTGACGGACCGACGAGCCGATGTAGTGCTCTTCGGTTGATCCCCGCACGCGCGGGGCAGACGTTCTTTCATCTACCGCTCGGCCTCAGGCCGCCGGTTGATCCCCGCACGCGCGGGGCAGACCCTTCTGATAACCGATTGGGTCGGCTGAAACAAAAAGGGCGTCACGGGCGAACCGGTGAACCGTCGGTATCGGCGGGAGTGAAGCCTAGCTTCCGAGCTTGGTCCAGAAGATGCTGGGCTGAGGATGGGGACCACTTCGTGCTGCCGCGCGGCGTGCGTTCGCGCATCTGTTCGAGCTGGGACGCGATGGCGCGGATGGTGAGGTCTGGATTGGCGATCGATATGCCGGCGACGAGCATCATGAGCCTGTCGTCCGGCAAGCTGCGCGGGGCGGTCTGGAGTAGTACGGGGTCGGCGACTTTTTCCCGAACAGCCCGTTTTACGGCCCGCCGTAGCCGCTCTGGCGTCCAATCTTGTCCGGGCTTCTGGTTGAGGACGCGCACGACGTCGTCCCACGGCGAGAGCGGTCGCATTTGGCGAACTGTTGGCAGCCAGGCGTCCATGCCGGCGAGGACCTCGTCGGTGAAGGCTTTGTCCCGGGCGGCGGCGATCTTCTTGATGGCGGCTGGGTTGCCGTCGCGCAGGCCTGGGTTGCCTGGCCTCCTGCCCCGCGCCTTGGCGGCGGCGACGCCGGCCTTGGTGCGTTCGGAGATCAGCGCGCGCTCGAGCTGGGCGACGGCGCCGAGCACCTGCAGCGAGAACATGCCTTGGGGCGTCGAGGTGTCGATCGGGTCCCTCAGAGACCGAAAATGCGCGCCCTTCGCTTCGAGCGTCTCGATGACTTCGAGCAGATGGCTGACCGAGCGCGCCAGGCGGTCGAGACGCACGACGATAAGGACGTCGCCGGCGCGGATCTCTTTCACGAGGCGGGCGAGCTCGGGGCGCGCGCGCGAGGCGCCGGAGCCGTGCTCCTGGAAGATCGTCTTGCAGCCTGCGCGGCGCAGCTCGTCGGTCTGGGCGTCGGTCGCCTGGTCTTCGGTCGAGACGCGGGCATAGCCGAGGAGGCGGCCGGCGGCGGGTGGCCGGCGTGCAGGAGGAGAGGCAGAAACTGCCCCAGGTTGGGGCGGTTTACGGGGGGCCGGGGTCATATGGGCTCCAGATGGCCGTCGGAGGCGATTTTTGGGCTTTCGGCGGGCCTCAGGACCAATTTGGCAGGCGAAAGGGCGTTTGTCCAGACTTGACGGATATCAGCAAACGACCGGTTATAGACGCCGCTGATAGCCCGAAAGGGTATGCTTTCTGGGCCTTTCAGCCGTATCCCGGCAGCGCTTTTCGGACATTTGGAGCCCCGTACAGAACGTCAAGATCGGCAATTGGTGCAGATATCGCATTGAAAACATGAATGGTTTGGCGTTGCGAGGGCTGTTGCGCGCCGGAAAGGAAGGCTTTTGGGGCCAAGAAACGGGCCGAAAACGCAGTCCGTATCGCGGAAACGAAAGCTATGTTACATTCCGTAGCGAATAAGAGGCGGCGCGAGAACAGAGGATTAGCCGTGAACGCGTGGACTTGGGAGACCATCCCCTGGAGGGAAATCGCCGGGCCGCTCAGCTGGGCCGACGATCTGCTCGGCCGGCTGGACGAGCGGCTTGCGAAAAGTCCTATTCGCGAGGGATGGATTGCGCGGTCGCACTATTCAGAAGCCTGCGATGGCATGTGGCTTGCAGGAGAACTGGTCCATCTTGAGGATTTGGTGCTCCATAACGAGCGAATGGACCTGAGGAGCCCGACGCATGAGCTGACGCGGGCGCACGCGCTGTTCCGGGCGCGCCAGAGGATCGCCGGCGAGGCACCGGACTGGGCGCTGTCGCCAGGCGGGCTCGCGTTACTCCGTGGTAAGGGCGAAGCGAGGGAGAAACGTCGAGCGACGGAAGAATTGGTCGAAGGCGAGGTCGATCGCTGGCCCGACGAGGCCGGGCAGGACGATCTGTCGGCCGAATTCGCGGCTCTGGACGCGGCGATGTCGCGGACATCCCGGCTGCTGGCCGGCGAGGCGCTGCCGGAGAAGAGCGAGCTCGTGTACGAGCCTGGCTGGGATGAGGAACGGCGTCTCGAGGAATGGCGCGCCGTTGTGCGGCGCGCGGCCGATCTGCCGCCGGTCTTGGCAACGGCGATCGCGCTCGATGCGTGGGAGCGCCTCGATCCGCTGCAGCATCTCGCCTGGCTCGGCCCGGTCCTCTGCTGCGCGCTATTGCGCCAGCAGGGCAGGGCGAAGGCGCACCTGCCGTGCATCAGCGCCGGCATGAAGACGATCGCGCGCGAGAAGCGTCGGTCGAGAGATCCAGCCGTGCGCTTGGTCGCGCGCGTGGACGCGATTGCTGCGGCAGCAGAGAAGGGCCTCGCCGATCATGATCGGTGGGCGCTTGCTCGCGCGGTGTTTCAGCGTAAGCTGGAAGGGCGGCGATCAACGTCAAAACTTGCCGATTTAATCGAGCTGACGATGGCGCGGCCGCTTGTGACGGCAGGAATGATCGGGAAAGCCTTGTCGATCACGCCGCGCGCAGCGCAGAACCTTGTCGCTGATCTTGGGCTGCGTGAAGCGACCGGTCGCGAGCGCTACAGAGCGTGGGGTTTGCTGTGAGATTGGAGCGGTATGTGCGCGCACTAGCTGTATTGAGAGATGACGAATGGAGAATTCGGACGTCGGAACAGCTGGATCGGTCGTTAGTCAGAACGAAGATGCTGTTGGAAGGCATCGTCCAGTTCTTGCTATACGATGACTATGTCATTGACGAATCTAAAAGAGCAACGTTCATGAGATTGGATGCGGAACTTGCGCCGCAATTGGTCGAGGAATTCCGCAGGTTCTGTGATGCTGAGGGAAATATAAGGGGATTGACTCAAGCTGAGATGTACGGAGCGTGGGTCGTTCTAGGCGCTGTTCTTGAATTGATGATGAAGCTGTTTTTGATTATTTATCAACATGAGTGGGAAGGAACATGCCTTCTGCAGCTGAAAAAATTGGATTGCGTGGAATTGCGCTATCGCGGGTGGGCTAATGGAAGCCCGTTTGTAAAAATCTCACGCAAGCGTATTGATGAATTGATGTTATCTCAGATGATTACTTTCTTTCGGGCGATTGTGTTGATCCCAGAGTCAGATATTGATCGTGAGGTTGGTGGTTATTTAGAAATGGTGCGGTTAGAACGGAATGGAATTCATTTGGGTAGAAGGCATGGTGGGCTGTCAGTTGCGGAACTTGAGGGAGCTCTAAAGGCCTTGGAACCGTTGTGCAGTTTTGTTTTGCAGGAAATTGATCGGTTAGACGCGACAAAATACGTGTCGTGGCCGTGAGAGTCCGCGAGCGGAGTGTTCGTGAGCGTCATGTCACGGGAATCGAGACGCTTTCTGAAGCGGAACGAGCCGTCGTCCTTCGCGCGATCGGGATATTCGTAGAGCTCCTTGGCGGCGTTGCGCAGCGCTTTCATGTGCGCCTCGTTATTCCAGATCGCTCAGATCAGCTTCTTGAAGGCGTTCAGCGCCTGGGCGTTGTGTGCCGAGCGACTATAGGGGCGGAATTCGTCCGTGCCAGGCGGTTGGGCTAGCGATGTGACGCTAATTGGCGCAAGCTCGGCGGATTGACGGAGTTTTCGCGTAGGCGCGTTGGTCGGACGGAATATGCGAAAGCCAGAAACCAGAGGTTCGGAGATGGCGACGAATGCGTTCGGAGAACTGCGGCGGCACCAGCAGCGAGAATCGCGAAAGTGGTGGGCTTGGGCGGTCGGCGGCGTGGTCGCTGTCATGGGGATTGGTCTCGCGATTGGGAGCGGCTTGGCGGGCAGGCCTTTTCGGGACGTGACGGGTCGGCCGGTTCCTAAGGTCGCTTTCGACCCGATCTACGCGGTGGGGTTGGATGCGCAGGCAACGCACGACCGCCGATTGTTCAAGGCTGATGAGTTTTCGATCCAACCGGGAGTCATAGCCGAGCAACTTGGCCGATTGTGCGAAGCGGCGTCGGCGAAAGGATCGGATGTCGCTTACGACATCTGCTTTTTGAGAGAAGAAGCGCGTAGCGGACATCATCTGACGTTGCCGCAAGCGCATATTGCACCGCCGGAATATCGTGTGCCGCCGCTTGTTCCGAGTGTTCCGGCGCCACGCGCTTCCGATAAAGGAAAGAGCTGGCTTCGCTGAGGAATCCCAGAAGTATTTTAGCTGACGCGCCTATGCGTGGATTGTTTGAGGTCTGCTGCCGTTGGACTGAATGGCTCAAGCGACTGCGTCGATCGACGGCAATTTGATTTCATCGTCCGTCATCAGCCGGCTGGGCACGGTCATGTATTCCGAGAGCTTAGCCTCGACAGACTGCCAGTCGTCGCGCCGGCCGTGGGATGGAGCAAGGCTCAGAGCCTTGCGGTAATCGAGGCAGCCAAGATTGCCAGCGTTCATAGATATGCAGCTTTCCGGCTTGTGGTCGGCGACGGCGCATGACGCTTCGACGCCGGCGGTTCCGCGGAAAGCTGCACACTTTCCAGAGCGGTCGCGCTTCATGCAGCGGCTGTCGAGCGCCCGATCGAGTTCGTCGAAATCGGGAAGGCCCATCACCGAGCGGGTCATCGAAGAAGGGATGAGACGCGCGTCTTTGGGCGTCAGCTGCGTGATCGGACCGATACAGCAAGCGCCACATGCAGAGCAGTCGTATGTGCGCCAGAGCAAGACGTCGATCGTTGCATCGATGAGGGCATACGAGATGAAGGCGAGCGTCCCTTCGTGGGCGCCTGATTTTTGGACGCCAGCGGCATAGGCGAGGAAAACGTCGCGAAGCGGCAGCAGGTCGGCGTCGTCGATGGCGGAGAAGGCGGCGAGGCGGCGGCGTTCGTATCGCATGCCGTAGATCGTCTGGCGCTTGTGGAGCGTCGCGGTCTCGCGAAGGTCCTTCGCAGCTTGGGCGATTATGATCCTGGCGATCTTGACGAGGCGAGGATCCTGGTTTGCGAGCGAGTCAGCCGGAAGTGCTGATGTGTCATGAAAGTAGCGGTCGCGGGCAACGGTCATTGGGGTGGCTCTCGAAGATGCTGACGTGGAAGCAATGCTATGCGGAAGGTACGGATGCGCTTTTGTGAGACCGCGGTTCGAGCCAGGCGCGAACAGCCTCGATGCGCCGCAGCGCCGAGGACTCGCCGGCGGTCGGCTTGCGACGGGCCTTGATGAGGGCGACGAGTTCGTCGGTCTCGTCGGCGAGATATTTGTGCGCGGCGGCTGCTTCGGCGGCGCCGCGACGCGCCTGAATGATTTCGAAGTGTCCTTCATGCTGAAGGGAGGGGGAGAAGCAGCGGATATTCTGTGGAACGTCTTCGCTGTCCAGATCCTGGCCGGCCATATTCAGCTGATCGGAGGCGCTGTGGCCGTTGTGGATGCCGAAGCCGGCGTTCCCGGTCGCGCCTGCGGCCTCGAGCAGCTCGAAAGTTTTCGTTCGGGCCCACATGACCCGATATCCCTTGGTATTGGGGTAGGTCGGGTTGGGCGGAAGAGCGGCACGGATCGCGAACTGTTCGTCGATCGCCTTGGGCGTCGGCTCGTCGCCGGCGAGTAGACCGGCGGCTGCGAGGTGCTTCTTGAGAGCGGCGACAGAGAGGCCAGCCGGGCGGGCGATCTGGTGGTAGCCAACGAATCCTTTCGGGCGTTCGCCGATCGGATAGACCGTGACGGAAGAATGGCGCGCGTTCATCCGATGAGTCTGCCGCAAAAGCGGTCGGGCGCAAGGCGTTATTGAAATTTGCGAAGCCGAGGCGCTGGTTCAGCGGCAAGGACGCTTTTTTGTGCAAAGGCGATGGAGCGTCTGGTGATAATAATGCCGGGTCTGGTCGTCGGGTTGGAAAGGCAAAATTGTGTGCGGCTGCGGCTGGAAAACGGGGGTGAGACCAGGCGGCGGATTGTCGTCGCCCCAGCTAACGAAGCAGACGCGGGCGTCCTTCCCGCGAACGCGCTGTCGAAGATGGTGGTGGGTCCACGTGTCGGGGCCGAAAGGGCCGCGTTGTGCGCTATCGGGGCCGTAGGCGATGGCCCAGGCCCTCGACCAGACGAGCTTGGCTCCGGGACGGAGCCTGGTATCGACGATCAGGTCGATGTCGCCGAGATTGTCGTAGTCGGGGTCACCTGGCTTCTTGTTGAAGCTGCCGAAGACCTCGATGCTTCTGACGGCGTATGGCAAGGTGGCGTCTGCGTTGAGGGCGCGTGCGCTATCGAGGACGCCAGCGAATAGCGTTTCTGCCTTGGCCCGCGACATGCGCGGGAGCGGCCGTGTGGCGCAGAGACGACGGCCGAGCTCTGTGAGCTCGATGTGGTCGGGGTCGTGGGCGATCCGCGTCAGGTATCCGGCAGCGAGCAGGGCCTCGAGATGCGGTTGCGCGCGGCGCGACGGATAAACACCGGCTGTAAGCGGTAGCAGAAAGCGGCGCATTTCCTTGAGAGGAATGCCGGCGACGGTTTGTGCCCAGTCTATCTTCATGGTTCGAGCCCGAGGCCGACCTGATCTTGTTCTGCGCCCAGAACAGCACTCATTTCGTACGTGATCATTTGGCGCCGTGCGGAGGTGCCTCACAAGGGAAGGCCTCGCGCAAGGCTGTGAGGGTGAGGGCGACCGCGGCCTTCTGGCGGCTTTCCGGACGAGCGTCGAGGTAGCGGCATGTCACGTCGATCGCTTGTCGAACCGAGACGCCCTCGACGTCGCAATAGGTCTGCGGAAAGCCGCGGGTCTTGGTCAGCGAGTGCATGTCTAGGACGGCGCCAACAAAGAATGTGACGCTCATGTTGCGGGAAAGGTCGTCCGAGCGTGAGCGGCAAAGCGTATGGACGTCGTTGCCGGTAATGACGCCTTCGGCATGAGCGGAGGCGATTGCAAGAAGGGCGGTGATAGCGGACGCGAGGATCGATTTCATGGGCAGCAGTTGTAGCACGCCTTCGGCATCATCGCAGGCTCGAGCGTGGCTGTAGTCTAGGCGTTGGCGCGTATTCGGGAGCCGAGCCTTGATGGGTTGCTGGTCTCCGTGGCGCCGTTCGCAGAGGCTGGCTGCCTTCGGCGTCAGGGGTCAAGACGGCCCCGTTTCTTCACGGCGTCAATCGTCCCGTCGAAGCGTTTTCTGGCGGTTTCGAGGCTCACGCCGAGCAGCTTTGCGAGATCGTCGCCAAGCTGTTCTTCGTCTTTCAAAGCATGAATGTTGCTTTGTTGCGCGTGGTCCGCTGACAGTGTGGCAGCGATCGAGATGCCGTCCGCGAACATCTTCTGCGCCTGGCGGAAGCGCAGGCCACGCGAGAGCGCGATGTGACAGGCTGATATCGCGATCGAGGCGAGAGCGCCGTATGGGGAAAGCCCATCATCGATGAGGCCATTTGCGAGCTTCGCTGTGGATGTCGCTGCGCTCTTGACGAGCTCGGGGTGCTTGTCATCGCTATCGACGTCTGTCTTGACGTGACCTTCGGGCGTGTAGTCGACGGCGATGTCGATGAGAAGCGTGCCGAGCGTGATGAGATATTCCTGGCCGACGAAATCCGTCGCGCGTTCGGCGATCAAGACGTCGGTGCAGCCTTCGAAGTTCTCGAAGACCATTTCACGGGCGGTTTTCGACAGCGGTGTGGCAGGATGACGACGCGCGATCCTGGCGATCACGTGCGATACGATGGCTATGTCGAGGTCACGGCCGTCGGGAAGACTGGAAAGGCGTGAAGCGACTTGGTCTTGCAGCTGGTCGATCGATCTCATGAGGCTGATCCTGTTTTGCGACATCGTGTAGCAAACAACATCGAGTGGCAAACGGACGCGGGTTTGCTACTGGATGCCGCTCATTTGGCTGGCGGCGTGTGGAATAGCGGCGCGATTTCCTCGAGAAGACGCCGCGCGAGATCTAGATGTGCACGGGCGCCGGTATCGGCGGGAATTGTGGTCTCTAGGTCGGCAATGGCCGCTTTGACGGCGTGGAAGCTGTCGCGATAGCCGAAGCCGGTTCCCGCGAGCGACGGAAGAGTGTGCTGCATCTTGACGAACAATGGATTGCCGGAGCGCGGAATGGTTTTCAGGATTTTTGTGGTCCAAGCGAAAGCGGCGGCTTTGCGCAGAGTAGTTGTGGCGGAGTCCTGGCCGCTCTGGAGGGACTCGATCGCCGCATTCGTTTTTCGCTGAAAATGGACCGGGAGGAGCGAGAGGAGCAGCGGGAGCTCGTGCCGAACAATGGCGCCATAGGCGGCCGTAACCTGATCTATACGGGCCTTCTTCTCGGCGGTGGCCCGCCGGCGTTGCTGGGCAAGAGCGTTGGTGAAGACGGCTGGCGCCGAAGCGGCGATCTGGCGTCCTCGCGGCGTGATGTACAGGTGGGAGCGATCATCGTTGACGTCCGGTCGCCTGATCGCGAGGGAGGCGAGATGATTGTCGATCAGGCGCTGCACGTCGTCGCGCTCGATTTTCTTAGTGATGAGGATCGAGCCGTCCGGGCTGGCGGCTAGATCTTGAAGGAGACGCCAGCGAGAGCGCGGAAAGCGCATTCTCTCGATGACGACGGCGTCTGATGTTGTGGTCGTTGATGTGGGCAATTGGAACGTCCACAATATTGTCGTGTGGGCGGAGAAGTTCACTCAGGCGAGCGAGAGGGGTGTCTTGATGCCGCTGGCGTGTGCCCTGAGATTGGGTGGAGGGGGTCGCCAAAATCTCAGCGGGGTATGGAGACCGGCTTGCCGGTCGCCTTGATCGTCTCGATCATCATTCGAGAGACAGCCAGCGGCGGTTCGAACGCTTCATAGGCGGCGAAGGCCTTCGAGAACCCTTCGATGAGCGGCTTTTGCTCGGGCGTAGTGTCTTTCGATAGCGCGTCGTAGACGATGCGGTTGATCGTATAGTTCTGGAAGATGGAGAGTTCCGCTTGCAATCGAGCCTCGAGCTCCGGCCGCGAGTTGATCGTTTGTGTGATCGCGTTCTTGGCGGCCGGATTGATCTTGCTGGCCTTCATGGCGTTTGCGAAGCCGTCGACGTCTTGCATCAGCGCGTTGGCGGCTTTCGGATCGGACTTGCACGAATAGCGATTGCACAGCGCAAGGATCATCGTGCGAAGCTGCGGCTGAATCGTTGCAGAGTTCGCAAAGGAGCTTGCCACGAGAGCCGTCCGCATGATGTCGCCGGCTTTTTCGGGCGACATGGCGGTGAGCGGCTGAACCAGGCGGACAGCAAAGGCGGTGTCGCCCGTTCCGAGATAGGCCGCATAGAGGCTGCCAGGATCCATGACATTGACGGGATCGCTCGATGTGATTGCGCCGACGTGAAGGTGACGGAGCTGGAAGAGCCGCATTTCGAGATGCTGTTTTGCTGCGAAGGCGTCGGCGTCGGCCTGCAGGCCGGCGCGGACGAGCGCGGTGAGCTTGATGTCGGCGATCGCCGGCGTCGTTTCCGGCTCCGTAAGGAAAGCATGATCGCCAGTGGTTGTGACGGCTGCGCCGAGGAAGGTCGCGAACGCCAAGTCTTGTGCGCCGGGCGGCGTGGGAGATGCGCGACGGGCCGTCAGGAGCGCCGCCGGACACGACGCATTGCGGTCGGTTGGGAATGCCACCATGCAGGTGTCGGAAAGGGTCGCGGCGGGCCGGGGTTTCGCAGCTGGAGGCGACGTGGGAGTTGTGGGCGCTGGGATGCCGAGCTGGCTTGCGGCCTTGGCGACGATCTTCGTGCCGGTGGCGTCCGGGATGAAGGCGAACGCGACGTCGAATTTTTGGCCGCAGGCGGAACCGGTCCAGGTCTCGCGCCAAGGACGCTTGCCAACCTGCGGGCCGGGATCCGCGGCGTCGGGAACCACGTCGGTTGCGCCGAAATGGTCAAAGCGCGTGGCGATGACGGTCGCCGTTTCGCGACAATCCTTGATCTGGGTGGCGCCGACCATCGAGACGTAAAGCAGGCTGTCGCGCTGGAGAACGGGATCGGCGTGCGAGCCCGGGGGGATGACCGGCGCGGCTGCTTGGGCGGTGGCGATGGCGGAAAGGATGGCGGCGGTCGCCAGCATGATGTGGGATTGCATGTGGTTCTTCCGTAAGCAACGGTGTGGCGGATGACGCCAACAGCAGGCGTTCGATTTCCGCGAACGATAGCAGCAAAGCGCTGGATGGCGATATGCTGTTTTGGGGACGCTTGACGGAAAAATGAGAGCGAACGGATTAAGGGCGATGAAAGAGGCCGAGCGAGCCCGCATTGGCGGCCTGATGACGCGCGTAGGGATGGTGCTGATCGTGCTGGCGGCCGGCGGGCTTCTTGTGCAGGGCGTCATGCTGGCGGCGTCGACGCCGCCGATGAAGTTTCCGGTCGGGACAGCAGCCGGTTCGGCGGCGGAAGCGGCGTCTATGTGACGATGTGCGGCTTGTTGACGAGTTCGGCCATGTCAGGTCCGCGGTAGTATGGCTCGACATGGATCGCTTTCCGGAGCGAGTAGCCGGGGCCGTGGGCCTGCTGTTTCCAGTGCCCGGCAACCAGGATCCGGTCCGCGAGGGCGACGCCGGGTCCCGCTGTATTGGCGATTGCCGGCGTCTTGAAGCCGACCGGGATGTAGGAAAGCGATGTTTGGTGCCTGACGGCATGCTCGTAGCTACGGCGCTCCTTGCGCGGCGCGCCGACGGCCGGCACCTCGCCAAAGGCTCGGATCGCGGGGTCGACGTCGGGATGTGCGGAATTGAGATAGAGAATCGCGTTCAGGATGATGCGTTGGAGGGAAAGTCCGTCGCGGACAAAAGCTGCGTCATCGCGCCAGTCTGCTTGAGGACCGTCAGGCCATTCGGTTTTCATGGCGTCCTCGATGGTTTCGCCGGGGACAAGGCGGATTGAGCGGGCGATATACGTCGAGACCCAGTGGGGACGGTCCCCACGTTGCGAGGCGACGATGCCGAGGCCGATGTGATTGGCTTTGTCGGCTTGATGCAGATAGACGCTGAGCGGTTTGTTCGGCGCGGGGTTGTTCTTGAATACTGGACTGAGGGCCGAGTAAATGGCTGGCCCGTCGAAGACGAAGAGGCAGGTGCGGAATGGTAGCGTCGCGACGTCTGCGGGAGCAGTGAGCTTGGTAGCAGCGAGACGGGCGACGAGATTGTCTGCAAAGTAGTAGGTTTTTTGCCCATTGATAAGGAAGCGACAGGCCATGAGCATGTCGGCGGAGAAAACCTCGCTGACTTTGTCGAGAGCGCCCTGCGCCTGCAGGGACTCGCGCATGAAGACGATCCCGGCTTGATTGGTAGGGACGCCGTTGTCGGCGGCGAGGACGGCGAGCATCTCGGTGATGCAGGCGGTCATTTCCTCTTTGGTCATGCGAGAGGAGAATTCGTCTGCGTCCTTCGGCTGGAAATCGGAGCCGGCCCGAGCGATCAAGCTCTCGATGATCGCCATGGTGCGGGGGTAAGCTCTGGAGAACTCGTCGAAGCGGGTTCTTGGCATGACGATGTTCATGGGACCCTCCGGTCAGACGAATGTCTCTGACTTTTGCTGATTCGCCGAATCTGGGGCAGTGACCGGCTGAGCACGATTGGGAAGGCGCGCCTATCAGGCGGCGTCGTCGAGCTCGATTGCGGCTGGTTCGGCCGTAGTGGGATTGCGAGGGGTCAGGCGCTTGGTGCGCTTGCCCGAATTGATGTGGTCGCGCAGCAGCTGATAGAGGTGATCGCGCGACTTGCCGGAGGCGCTCGCTAGGCTCTGGATCGTGCGGTCCGTGCGGATCGGGAACTGCGCAAACTTGCGGCGCAGCGGGGCGTCGATGAAGAGCTTGCGCTCCTTGGGATCGGCTTTCCAGAAGTCGACATGATCCGAGAGCAGCTGCGCGAGCATGTCGAGGAACGGTCCGCGAAGATGTGCCGCGGAATCCTTGTGAAGTGTCGAGCGAATGCCCCAGCATTCATCGACCAGTTCGAAGAAGGTCTTCACGTTCTCGCGGAAGTTCTGCATTCCGATGACGGGAAGCATGCGGTCGACAGCCGGTACGAGTTCCTTCCACGAGACGGACTTTCCGGCGCCCTTGTGGCTGTGGAGGCGACCGGCGACCTTCAGGAGAACGAGCCCGGTGATGAGATCGTTGCGGGCGGCGGCCTGGCCCCACTGGACGCGCTCGTAGAGCGGGAAGGTCTTGTCGTTTGTGGCGAGACCGTAGAGCGTGGCGAGCGTGTCGGAATCGGCGCGCTTGTTGGCGAGCAGCTTGTTGGGCGAGAGCTTGCGCTGGTTCGTGTTGAGGGCTTCGAACCATTCGCGCTCCCATTCGAGCGTCGTGTCAAAATGGATGCGCGCACCGAGCTGGATGCGTGCATGCGGGTTCCGCTCGAGGACGAGTGCGGTGGCGGTGGCGCGCTGCAGGCCGTCGATGATGTAGACTGCGTCACGCAGGTAGAAATTGTTCTCCCGTTCCATGAACGCCTGTCCGCGCATCCCGAGCTCGATGTCGAGGACGGGCTTTCCCGCCTCGATGGCGGCCGTCAGCTTTTTCAGCTCGGCGGCCGAGAAGCGGTCCCTCTGGTAGTCGTCGCGCTTCAGATTGGCGAGCGTGCTCAGATCGATCGAGCCGCGCAGGATGATCGTCTGCTTGCCGTGGTGATCGGTGAAGTCGTCGAGCATGCCGTTGATGATTTTGACGGTGTCGGGCTTGGCCATGATGGGCTCCTCGGGAAGAAAGATTCGGGAGACGGAATTTGCGATGAAGGCGGTCAGGGGTAGATGAGGCGGATGGGCCGCCCGTCCGGCGCGATGGCGCCGTCTGGGCGAATGGGTTCGGAAATCGCTGCGGTGAGCGGCGCCGCGTGGCTGGGGGCCGCCGGAGCGAGCTGCGCAAGCGCGGTGAGATTGCGCATGATCGAGATGGGCAGGTTCGCGTCTTCGAACGCGATCGAGCCGAGGGCCGAAGAGAAGACCTTGATGCCGTCGGGTTCGACCAGGATGTCGCCGTCGCGCAGGCGCGCGGAGGCGGCAGGCATCACCGGGCGCGGAGCCTCAGCCGCGGGAACCTGATGCGCGATCGGCGCGACGACCGCCTGGCGGGTTGGGCGGCGCGGTGTGACGGCGGGACGGCTGGCGACCGGCGGCTTTGATATGCGGATGGCGGGAGCTGAGCGAACCGGGACGTCCGGGGCGAGGGATGCGAGGCGGACCGGCGGCCGGTGAATGCGCGGTGGCGTAGCGACCCGCTGGCGGACTGGATCAAGGTGGACGGGCGCCGGCGCGTAGGCGAGCGGTCGTCCTGATGCGCTGCGGCCGGCGAGCAGGTCTTGGATGAGGCCTTGGGCGGCGGCAGGCGCGCTCGCCGTGAAAATCACGAGGATGAAGAGGACGAGGCGGCGCATGTGGGCTCCCGCTGCGACGGAAGCGAGCCGTCGGCATTATGTGGCTGGGGTCAGCAGCGACGAAACGCCGAATGGCGAAGAGATCTGCGATGGAAATCTTCTTTTCGGGATTGGTCTATCTGCCGGTGCGGCGCGCAGCGGAATGGGCTGATTAAGCGGACAGCAGACGGTCAGGCGGTCAGGCCGAAGGACTGAAGTGCGTCTGGCAGGTTGGTCTGGATGCAGAGACGTTCGACGGAGAAATCGAATTGGCCGAGCTTTGCGAGGCGGTAACCGCCCGGCGGGATTCCGATGTTCTGCAGGAACTCGGTGTCGTCGCGATCGCGATCGCCGTTCGCTTTGCGCGCGATGACGGCGAGGCGTGCGCGCAAGGTCTCGCGAAAGGCGGTGGCATGGCTTTCGAAATGGAAAGCGGCGATCTGGCGATTGGACGTGCGGCCGCCGGGATCGACCAGCGAGACGACGTGGCAATCGAGCGTATGGCTCATGACGGGCTCCAGCGTGTGAGATTATGAGGCGATCGGATCATGGGCGGCGTGGTCGAAGTTCTGCGGGGATATCCATTCGATCTGATGAGCGCGGTGCTGGTCGGCGCGATGACGCAAGAGAATGAGAAAGGTCGCGCCGGAATCGCTGGCGCGACGCGCGCGCCATTCGCTGTCGCGATTGGCCTTGTTCCACAGGCAGCAGGCACGGTCGCATCGACCTTCGCGAGGGGCGTCGTTCATCTGGAGTGAGGCGGGCGGGCCGGCGTCTGGTCAGGCGACGGATCGACGGGAATGGCCGAGACAAGCGCTGCGAGCCGGTCTGCGCGTTGACGAAGAGACCGGATATTGGCCTCGAGCGCGTCCTCGAGATGCTTTCTTGCGCCAGCAAGAATGGCGGCAATCTCTCGGTCAACACGGGCAAGGTCCAGATCGGGAGACAGCGCGGGTTTCCGTTCCGAAAGGTCGTTGTGCAAGGCAGACCTCGATATCTGAAAGTCAGGGTCAAGAAATTGCGGCGGGATCGGCGTGCGGAGCACGTCGGCGGCGTATCGTTTGAGTTCGGAGATCGGACATCGGATCGGGTCGGCGGCGAGCGCGCCGGTGAGGCGCGCGGCGCGCGCGGCGTCTTGGCCGATGTCGGAACCGCGTGCTCGGTCGCCCTTGACGAACGGGCTTTGTGTGCCCGGCGCGTCCCGCTCGAGCCGATAGCCGATTGCGTAGCCGTCGGCGAAATGCCGGAGACGTTGTTCGGTTGCGCGCGGCGATCTGAGATTTGGGTTTTCCGCTCGCAACTGGCGGCGCTTTGCGGCGGCAGCTTCGGTCGCCGCCGCTGTGCGGGGGCGCTTGTAGGGCATGGAATCCATGGTCATGATCTCGATGTCGAGTGGCCGCATGGGCGAGAGGCGCATGTCGTTACACGCGCGGGAAATCGCGAATGTCGGAGGCAGGGTTGCTGAGCGCCGGAGATTTGGCGCCTGCCTTAGCGGCGCCGTCGGCGATGAGGCCGGCCGCGGCGAGCGCGTTGCGCAGCGGCTGGAGGGCGCGTTCGAATTGTGCTGCGGCGTGTTTGAGCGCGAGATCCATTTCTTCATGCATGGTGCGCTCGAAATCGGTGATTTCCACCCGCAAGGCCTCAGCCGCACGCCTGGCGGTGAGAATTGGGCCGAGGTCGGCCGGGCCGAAGCTGCGTTCGCGCTCTGCGGCGATCCATGCGGCCGGCACATGGAGGCGTGCGGCAAGAGCAGCGTCGGTCATGCCGTCGACATATCCGAGGCGCACGACCGGATAGGATTTCTTGAGTGCGTCGTGGATCGCGAAATTTTGTTCGATGGTCGGCGCCGCGGTCGGCGGCGTAGGCGCCTCGATGTGAGGCGGCGCGGACGCGGGCGCAGAGTGCTTGGGAGGCCGGGCCTTTAGAAGGCGCAGGTGAGGGGCGGCTTTGGCGGTGTCGGCGGCAGGGGAAGGCGGGAGAACCGCCGGCGCTGCTGATGCCGTCGACGCGAGCGCCGCGACGGGGGCGATGTCGGGTTTCGGCGCTCCGGATCGACGGATGGCAGGCGCTTTTTGGCCTACGTGGAATTTGAGGGGCGTCGTCGTGAGATGGGAGGTCGCCATCACCACGGCCGAAAGGGCGAAGCGGTCCTTGAGCAGGGGTTGCAGCCAGGGATCGGCGATGAGCGCGGCCGGCGTTTGTCCGTCAGCGACCGCTTCGAGGCGTTTGGCGGCGGTTTTCAGCCAAGCGGGGGCCGAAAGATTGCCCTTGCCGGATGAACTGACGAAAGCCTGGGTGACGCGGAGCCGGGTGCCGTAGGGGGTAATCCTGATCTTCTTGCTGCAGTCGCGGATCGATAGCGCGGTGCGCCATTTGGTGGGGGAGACGTAGCCGATTGCGAGATCGAAGGTGGTGAGCTTCGGGCTCGTCGGCTGGTCCTTGCGCCAGGCCGCATAGGCGGCGCGGAAATCGGAATGAACGGTCGGCATGGTTGGTAATCCCGTCACGGAGTGATGGAGCAATGGCGCCGGCCAAGCCGACTTTGGCGAGAGTCTAGAACGACATGCTCGCAGGGAGGAAGTTCGCCGTATGTCTAGGTGCTGAAGACAGGCTGCCGCGTGCGGCGGAGCTCGAGGGCGTCGTGAAACGAATAGATCGAACGGATCTGCGCTGGCGAAAAGACGACGTATTGTGTGTCGATCACGCCGTCTTCGATGTCGACGGCGATGAGTCCGTCGTGGCCATTGTCCTTGGCCTTCTCGATGGCGCCGGCGAGCCAGTCGAAGGCGGCGAGTTCCTGAAAATCCTCGATCAGGGGATTGAGTATCCGCAGGAAGACGGGCATGACGTTCGCGCCCGATGCGGGCGTCTCGTCGCGCTGTGACCAGCGCGATTCAGCGTAGGCCGACGCGCTGGCGGGAAAGGCCGAAAAATAGAAGGCCGGTCCGATGTCCCAGTCCGTGTGACGGCCGCCGACCTTGGCGGCGTGGAACTCGGCGAACGGCTGATTGGTGCCGTGATAGAGGACGAGCGGCCTGTTCTTGCCGTCGACCGCGCGGCTCGCCCCGAACCAGTCGCGAAAGGCTGCGGCACCCAGGATGCGCCGGTCGAAGCGCGCGCGTGCGGACATCGTGGCGGCTCAGCGGATCGCGAGGCCGAGGAACGAGGACGGGCCGTCGTATTGGCGATGGCGCGCGAGATCGATGATGAAGCCATGCCTGCTGCGATTTTCGTATTCGGCGGCGGGCACGAGGAAGCGTTTCTCCCTCTTGTCGCTCTTGCGGCGGGCGAAGACCTCGACGAAGCCGGGTTCGTGTTTCGAGAAGATCGCCGAGGCGACGACGAAGTCGGCTGCGTGCTTGGCGACGAACAGGCGTTCTTCGCGCGCAAACGACAGGCCGGGCTCGATCTGGCGGCCGGTGATCGCCTCGTACTCGTCGGGATAGTAATGGATCAGGGCGGTGTAGGCGGCGCCGCGATCCTTGTCGGAGAAGAGATCGGGGAAGGTGTAGGCGACGATCGCCCATTCGACATCCTCTTCGTACCAGCCGTCCGTCGAACGCCAGCGGGCGTCGATCTTCGCATTGCGCTCGGCGTCGAGGTGGAAGCCGCCATGGCTGGCGGTTTCGTAGAAGATGACGCCTTCGGCATAGATGTCGGCGTGCTGGGACGGGCCCCAGGGCGTCTCGATGATCTCGTAGCGGCGGATGCGCTGCGGGACGGCGGTCGCAGGCAGAGCGTTTGTCATGATGGCTCCGTGATGTGGGCGCGCGAAAACGCGCGCCGCGGGAACGGCGCGATGTGGCGGTGACGGACCGAGCGAAGGATGGACCGGTTCAGGCGCCGTCGGACGGGCGCGACATGGCCTGGAGCATGCGGGTCAGGTCGGAGAGCGAGGTTGCGATGGCGCCGCCGCTCGCCTTGATGAAATATTCGACCTGCAGGTTGACGGTCGAGCCGATGTTGTCGGCGGCGAGACGGAAATCGCCGCGGTAGCCGACGATGCGCTTGCCGCGCGCGTGCGCGTAGCCGATCTCGGCGGCGGTGCCGCTGTCGACATCGGGGCCGTCGAGGACCGCGAGGACGGCGTCGCAGGCCTCGATCGCCTGCGAATTGAGATGGCCGATGTGGAAGCTGAGATCGCGCCAGGCGTCGCGCTGGCTGTCGAGCGAACCGAGATCGTTGATGCGCTGGATCTGGTCGGCCGGAGCGAGCGCGAACGGATCGACGGGGACGAAGCCGGCGGCCAGGACATGGTCGCACAGGGCTTTCTGGGCCATCCGGCCGAGTTCGGAAAAGCCGAGCGGGCCGGCGATATAGATGCGGGTGGCGGGAGCAGACAAGGTTTTGATCCGTCGTTGGTGCGGAAGGGAAAGACGCGCCGGGTATACGCCCGGAGCGTCGGCGAGCAAGCGGGAGCGGCGCGGTGTGGGCCTTAATGGCAGCGGTCGGAGAAGCCGAGCCGGTCGAATGCGCTGTAGATCGAGCGGAAGGCAGGCGTATCGAGACGGCAATCGATTTTGGCTGGCCGGCCATCCTGTTCGTCGTACCAGGTGAGCGTCTTCCCGACGTATTCGGCGAATTCGTCGTCGGTTGCGCAGGTGACGCGGGTAAGGTCGCCTTCGGCAAACGAGAGCCATTGGCGCGCGGCCGGATTGATCCAATTGCCGAACCACGGCGCATCCTGGGCCGTCGTGATCTGCGCCCAGCCGTTCGCGCTCGTGCATTGGCGGTCGTAGGCGTAGCGCTCGAACAGCGTGAAGGAACGGTCGATCTGCATGGATGGCTCGCGGCGTGGGAAAACCCGGCCGGCGCAGGTGCGACGGCCGTTATCGGCTTTTGGGAGGGACGGAAATGCGGGTCTGACGAGGGTTCGTCAGGAAGGGTTATGCAGGGGGAATACGAAGGGAGGCAGTACGCGCAAGGAACGTGGCGGCCTCTTTGACGAGCTTGTGCATCTGCTTCTGATCGGGAGCGGGCGACTGTAGATAGGCGGAGGCCAGATGCGCGAGATCGAGGGCGATTTCGAATGTCGGAAGTCTCTGGGCGATCGCCTGCTCGATGGAAGCGACGGCCGCTTCGGCGGCTGCGGAGTCGGCCGCCTTGCAGAGCAGGATGAGTGCGCCGACGACAGCGCCGATGGGGCCGACGCCCTTCTTGAATTGGGTCGCATCGAGGCCGTGGCGCGCCTGGATCGAGGTGAGCGACATGTGGAAGAGGTCGTTTTCGATCCGGCCGATGGTGGCAAGGCTCGAGCGGAATTGCTTCTGGCGCTCGAAGGCGGCGGCCGACTGGCGCTTGTCGACCGGTTTGAGGCCGGCTTTCTGTCGCAGATCGCCGTCGGCGGATCCCGCCGGCGACAGACCGACGATGCGGCCGAGCGCCAGGCCTTCGGCGAGCTTGGTTCTGGCGCGGTCGATCTGCTCGGGCTCGTCGATGACGACGAGCGGCGTCTCGAAGCGGTCGAACAGGTCGCGCACGTAGTTGGGCGTGGTCGGATCGTAGGTGACGACGGTCGCGGCGAGCGCCTTGTCGCCCTTGAGGATGGCGATGCGCTGGCGGGTGCGCTGCCAGGCGCCGAGCAGGGCGAGCTGCTGCGTCGCGATCTTGTCGGGCTCGGTGAGGACGACGGAGCGCAGCGGAAAGTCGAAATCGTGGCGGCCGAGGCCGCGCTGGACGAGATGGCGGGTCGCTGCGTCCATCAATTCGATGAAGAGCTTCTTGTTGAGGAGGTCGAGGACGACGGAAAGATCGGCCTTCTGGATCGGCTTGCGATAGGGACGCAGGAACGGCTCGTTCGGCAGGTGGTAGCGCAGCGCCGCGAACATCTTGTGCTGGCCGGTGGTCGGCTCGGCCGCGACCGGCGGATAGAGCGGCGGCGTGACGCCCATGAAGGACGCAAAAAGCCGCGCGTCGTCGAGGCTTGCGCAGAGGCGCGTCGCCGTCGATTGGCTCTCTTCGTCCTGGATCGCGACGAGCCACGGCGGCAGGCCTTCGCAATCCGTGGTGTAGACGCCCGATTCCGCGAGGTTCCAGAACAAGGCGGTCTTGGCCAGGAAGCGTTCGGAGAGGCGGTCTTTGCGCACGCGCCGAAGGCCGTAGAGGCCGGTGGCGAAGGGGATGGGCGGCGCCGACGGAAGAACGGCTTCCGCCATCGTCGCGTCGGCCTCGTCCTCGAACTTGAGGGACGGGGCGCCGGCGAGACGCCGCGCGATTTCGCGTCCACGATCGGCGACCTGAGCGGCGAGATCCTCGTCGGCATCGAACCAGGCTTCGAACTGGGCGCGGATCGGGGCGATGAGCGAGCGCACGTGCATGCGCGAGCGCTCCGGATTGCCGCGCCGCATGGCGTCGACGTCATTGAAGATGATGTAGGTGCTGTCGCCGATGTCGACGAACAGCTGATGCGTCTTGTCGGGCGCTGAGCGCTCGCCGCGGCCGGCGAGCTGCTTGTAGGGCGCGAGCCCGCGCTGCCGGCATGCCAGAATATTGAGATCGGTGATCGGGACGTCGGTGCCGGTGCCGAGCGCGTTGACGTTGACGAGCACGTCGATCGAGCCGGCGCGCGAGGCGGCGAGAAGGTCTTCGCGCAGGCTGCGCTTGGTGCCGCCGAACGCGTCGTAGACGTCGAGCTCGACGCCGTCGCGCCAGACGACGGTCTCGTCGGCGACGACGAAGCCGACGGCCGGGTGATGGCCGGCCTTGGCATGGCCTTCGGGCAGGACCGTGTCGGCGAGGGTTTCTGCGAGCCGGCGCGCGAAGGCGACGCTGTCGCAATGGATCATGGCGAGGCGGCGGCCGGCGGCGCGCGCACGCCAGATGGCGATGGTGGAGGCGACGATGAGATCGCCGATCGCGCTGTCTGAAGGGCTGGCATCTTCGCTGAAGAAGCGGGAGAAGGCGCCGGCGGAGGCCTGGTCGATCGACTTTTTGTCGGCGACGAGCTTGCGGAACGTCTCTTCGATGAGATTGGTGACTTCGAGACCGAGCTGGGCCTCGAAGTCGCGCGCGGCGAGCTCGAATTTCGTGCGCACCGTGCGCCCGGTCGCCAGCACTTCGTCGTAGGAGGCGACCGCGATGAGATCGCGCTCGACGCGGGCGTCGAATGGGGCGAGCGGGTCGCGCCCGTCGGTGCGGAACGGGGTGGCGGTGAGGATGATGCCGATGCCGTCGGCGCCGGCGATTTCTCCGAGCGCCTCGCCGAGCTTGTCGGCGGCGGTCTTGTGGCCCTCGTCGATGAGCACGCAGCCGCCGCGGCGGCCGAAGGCGCGCAATTGCGCGATGAACGCGGGATCGTCGAGCTTGTTGACGATCGACATCATGGTGGCGAGCGCGACGTCGGTTTCGAGCGTGTTGCGCAGGAAGCCCGGGTGATCGAGGCCTTCGTTCTGGGCGATGTAGGCCGAGACCCTTGCGTGCGCGAAAGCCGGAACGCGCTGGATTTGTCTCAGGTTCTGGCGAAGCAGGGCTATGTCGGGATGCAGGACGAGGATCGGGATGCGCAGATGCAGGGCGTCTTCGACGGCGCCGGCGGCGAAAAGGCTCTTTCCGGAGCCTGTCGGCGCGAGCACGGCGCCGGAGCGCCGGTCGCGGATCGCTTCGGCGATCTCGGCCATGATGCGGTCTTGGTAGGGCTCGGCAATGAGATCGCCGATAGCGCGGCGCATGGTGGGAATGGGCGCGATCGCGTTCATGGTTCTCGTCTGAATTTCGGGGCGGCTGGAGCCGGAAGAAACAATATACCGGGGAAGATTGCAGGAACAGGGCGCAGCGCATTCCTCCGCTGAAAACGAGCACGGCGCGTTGCATAAGAGCGCGATCCAACTATCATGTCGCGCGAATGGATCCGTCGTGGGTCCGTGAAACAGGGCTGATAACGGAATTTCGGGACGCGGAGCGACCTCCAGAGAGGCGCGACGGCGTGTGCCTCCCGGACGTTTTTCCGTACCGGGAGATCGTTTGTGGCGGTTCTGTCGTTTGACGGAAAAATCCAGCTGCTGTCGCTTGCGTTGAGCCTCATCGCAGCCGACGTGCCGATCGGGCCGAAGGACCGGGAACGGTTCTCTGAGCCGCTCGAGGGGCCGGGCTGGGCGGCGATCGCGCGCATGGTCGTGCAGCTCGGGCGCGCCCAGGGCGAAATCGCCGTGGCGTTCGAGAAGGTGGCGGGCGGCGGCGTGCCGGTGCGCGAAGCAAAGCTGCGCGAGATCCATGACGAAGCGTGCTCGAACCCCGTGACCCTGACGCGATTTGCGACGGCCTCGAGCTTCATTCGGGCCGAGACATTCGCCTGGTCGGGCGGCGAATGGGGCATCGGGGATCCGATGGCGGTCGTCGCATTGAACCGGACGCTCGCGGGACACGTCGAGGCGTTCTGCGATCCCTGCCTGATGCTGGATGCCGTCGCCAAGGCGCTGGAGCAGTTTGCGGTCGATGCGCTGGCCGGCGCGCTGGCGGCGCGACTGCGGATCGTCGCCAGCGCCTATCGGGCGGCCTGGTTGCGGCGGAAGTTCGATGCCGCGCTGCTCGAGAGCGGCGCGAACGGCTTGTGGCGCTCGGATGAGCGGCCAATGAGCGCAGTCGAAAGGCTGGTGCGCAAGGAAATCGCCTATGGCGAACGCATCCGGCTGGCGCGCAATGCGGCGGCCTCGGATCGGGTGAACCGGGACGCGCTGTTGATGGAGAAGGTCGCGGCATATGAGGCGGCCGGCTTCGATCTGTCGGCGCTGGCGATCGAGGATCAGCGGCGCTTTGCGGCGAAGGCGCTGTTTACGCGCGACGGCCGGTTGCGGCTGGTCGTGGGGCGCGAGGACGTGGCGATGGCCCTGGCGATGCAGCGCGCCGGCGAGGGTTTCGGCGATCAGCCAGTGGCGCGTGTGCTCGCGATGAACGCGAATGCGATCGACACGGTGTCGGGGGCGTGTCTTTCGATGCTCGGCCGGTCAGGCGAGCTGGAGATCGCGATTGCGCTGAATGTCGACCAGATCGCGCTGAATGCGCGCGCATGCGACGAAGCTGGAGATCGGCGGGCGGTCGCCGATCTCGAAACGGCGATCGTGGCGACCAGGCGCGCGCTCCTGCGTCTCGAGGGTGGAGCGCGCGCCGAATTGGCGAGCGAGGTCGCTTAAGCCATTTCAGATTGAAAGGTCGGGATGGGCAGGCGGCCGGGCAGCAGGCAGACGCTTGATGTCGACGTTGATGGTCAGGCCGGGCCCGGCGTAGTGACGCGCGAGCGCCGCGCCGGCGAGGCCCGAGACGATGAAGCCGAAGGCGAGCAGTGCGCAGGTCGCCAGACGCGATCGCGGAGCGATTTCGAGGCCGGCGATTCGTCGAATGCTCGGAGCCAAAGTGGTCATGAACGCCTCCCATTGCGTCGCGGCTTGCGGCGCAGGAGGAAGCTAGGGCGATTCGGGAAGGCGAGCAGGCGCCGCGTGGGGCCGCCTTATTGAATTTTGTGTCAGCGTCTATCGCTCGCGCATCGCCTCGTTGGTGGTCCTGGCGATTGGCGAGAGCAGGTATTCGATGATGCGGCGTTTGTCCGTCGCGATTTCCGCCTGGACCGTCATGCCGGGGGTGAGCGGAACCTGTCTGGCACCGACCGTGATGGAAATATCCTCGAGCTCGAGCTGAACCGGAAAGACGAAGTTCGGCGGGCCGGGCGTAGCGCCGCCGGCTTGTTGGGCCGCGTTGACGCCTGCGGTGGCGTTCGCCTGGACTCGGCGTGCCTCCTGCTCGTCGATTGCTTCCGGCGCGATCTTCGTGACGTGCGCCTTGATGACGCCGAACCGGGTGAACGGAAAGGCGTCGATTTTGACCTGCGCCTCCTGTCCTTCGTGCACGAAGCCGATGTCGATGTTCGACACGTAGGCGTCGACGACGATTTTCGTCGCTGCCGGCGAGATGATCGCGATTTGTTGGCCAGGCGTGACGACCTGACCTACCGTCGTTGCGGCGAGCTGCTGGATGGTGCCGGAGACCGGCGCCTGGATTTTGGTGCGCAGGAGCCGGGCGATCGCCTTCTTCCGCTGCTGGTCGGCGTCGTTCACGCGACGCAGCGCGTCGGCAGCCTTGGTTTCGTTGTCAGCGACGAATTGGGCGCGGGTCTTGTCCTTTTGGGCGGCGATGTCGTCCAGGGCGGCTTTCGCCTCGATGAGCTGCCCTCGGTCGCTTGCGAGCTGGGCTTGCGCCTTGTGGTGCTGCTCGCGCGCGTCGAAGAGGTTGACCTTGGTGCCGATGTCGAGGGCGATGGCGCGCTCGCGCATGGCGACGCGGGCCGCGGTTGTATCGAGGATCTGGCGGTCGACGGCTTCGGCGGCGATCAGGCGGTCGCGGGTTGCGATTTTCTGGGCCTGCTGGCTGTCGATTTCTGCGAGGCTTGAGCGCAATTGCGCGAGATCGGCCGCGAGCACAGCCTGTTCGCGCGCCGCCGTATCGGGCGGGGTTTCGGCCGAGAACGCGACCTGCGGCGTCTGGATGGCGGGCGTGGCGGCCGCCAAGATGGCTGCGCGCCGGCGTTGGGCTTCGGCGCGCGCAGAATCGTGCAGGTCGATGGCGGCTGCCGCGTCGGCGCGGGCTTCGGTGGGGTCCATTTCGATGAGGAGGTCGCCCGCCTGGACTTTTGCACCATTGGCGATGTGGATGGCGGCGATCTTGCCCTGGTCGAAGGGCTGGATGGTCTTGGAGCGGCCGGAGACCTCGATCTTGCCGGGAGCGACGGCGACGACGTCGAGGTGGCCGAGGATCGACCATAGGAAGGCGCAGGCGACGAGCGCGGCCAGAGTTGCGGCGATGGAAATCGCGATGGGGGACGGCGGCGTTTCGAGGATTTCGAGCGCTGCGGGCAGAAATTCGCGGTCGCCGCCCTCCGATGGGCGACGGATGAGCGGAGCGGCTGTGTCTGGCGCCCGTTTCAGGAGGCGCGCGGAGCTGCGCAGAAAATCGCCGGTGAGATGGATCATGCGGGCCTCTAGGCTGCGCCGGTTTGCAGGCGCCAGAGGCGCGCGTAAAGGCCGTCTGGGCGGCCGACGAGGTCTTCGTGTGGGCCTTGCTCGACGATTTCGCCGCGACTGATGGCGATGATCCGGTCGCAATCGCGGACGGCGGCGAGCCGATGCGCGATCGTGATGACGGTGCGGCCTTGGGCTATCTGGCGCATGTTGGTCTGGAGGACGCGCTCGCTTTCGTAATCGAGGGCGCTGGTCGCTTCGTCGAGCAGGAGAAGGCGCGGATTGGTCGACAGCGCGCGAGCGATCGCGATCCGCTGGCGCTGGCCGCCCGAAAGGTTGGCGCCGCGCTCTTCGAGCACGGTGTCGTAGCCCTGCGGCAGTTCGGAGATGAATTCGTGCGCGCCGGCGAGCATCGCCACGGAAATGACGTCGGCGCGGGGCGTCGCGGGATCGACGAGCGCGATGTTGTCGTGGATCGAGCGATTGAACAGCAGGTTCTCCTGCAGGACGACGCCGATCTGGCGGCGCAGCCATTTGGGATCCATCTGCGAGATATCGAAGCCGTCGATCAGGATGGTTCCGAATTGTGGAGCGTAGAGTCGCTGGACGAGCTTGGTGAGCGTCGATTTGCCCGAACCTGACGGCCCGACGATGCCGATGTGCTCGCCGGCGGTGATCGATAGATCGATCTTGGCGAGCGCCGGCCGCTGCACGCCAGGATAGGCGAAGGTGACGTCGCGAAGCTGGATAGCGCCGGCGAGCGGTCGTGAGCTTGTAATCGCCTGTTGCGTTGCTTCCGGCTGGGCGTTGAGGATGTCGCCGAGCCGGTTCACCGAGGTCTGGACCTGTTGGAAATCCTGCCAGAGCTGGGAAAGACGCAGGATCGGCTGGACGACCTGGCCGGAGATCATGTTGAAGGCGATGAGCTCGCCGACGGTCATTTGTCCGTCAATGACCGCCTGCGCGCCGATGAACAGGGTCAGCGCAGTGATCGCCTTGGACGTGTACTGGATCAGGTTCTGGCCGAACGCGGCGAGCATCGAGACGTCGAAGCCGGTTTTGACGTAGGCGGCGAGCCGTTCCTCCCATTGCAGCTGGATGGTCGGCTCGACGCCGGCCGCTTTTAGCGTCTGGGCGCCGATGATGGACTCGACCAGGAACTGCTGGGAAAGCGCGCCGCGGTTGAACTTTTCGTCGAGCTGCGCTTTCAGCGCTGGCCGGAAGGCGAGCGCGATGGCAACGTAGACCGGGATCGACGCGATGACGATCAGGGTCAGCTTGGCGGAATAGAGAAAGAGGACGCCGAGGAAGATCAGCGTGAAGACGAGGTCGAGGACGCTGGTGAGCCCCTGGCCGGTCAGGAACGAGCGGATCGTTTCGAGCTCGCGGATGCGTGCGACCGTCTGGCCTGCCGGCCGGCTTTCGAAATAGGCGATCGGCAGCCGGAATAGGTGATGGAACAGGCGACGGCCGAGTTCGACGTCGATCCGGTTCGTCGTGTGGTTGAGCGTGTAGGCGCGCAGGTACTGCAGGACGACTTCGAAGATGCCGACCGCGGCGAGGCCGACGATCAGGACGACGAGGGTAGAAAACGTCTTGTGAACGAGGACCTTGTCGACAACGAGCTGGAAGAAGAGCGGCGTGAGCAGGCCGAGCGCCTGGATGGCAAGCGAGGCGACGAGAACGTGAGCGAGCGGGCCTCGATATCGCTTGAGCGACGGAATGAACCAGGAGAAGCCGAAAGTCGGGGGGTTCTGGCCGGGGCCGCCGAAACGTCGGGTGATGAGGATCGCGCGGCCAGTCGTAGCGGCGGCAACGGCGGCGATCGGCGCCTCGGCTGGTTTGCCGGTCGCGAGGTCGAGGACGCGGAATTTTCCGTCCGTCGACCCGGCGGTGATTGGCGCGAATTGTCCGTTGCGGAGTTCGACGATGGCTGGCAGCGGCAGGGTGGCGAGCCGTTCAGGCGAGATATTCTCGATTATCCGCGCGCGCAGACCCAGCGTCTTGGCCGCGGCGACGATGGTTTCGGCGCCGGCGCTGGCCAACGAGATGGCGAGATCGCGCGCGATCTGCGCCGGGTCGGCGGCGATCCGGTAATAGGCCGCAATGAGCGCAAGGGCCTCGAGGGCTAGCGATGGGCGCGGCGCTGCGTTTGGGTCAGAGGCGGTCATGAGGGCGTGTTGTAGTCGCTGGCAACGTGGAACGGAGAAAAGCCGCAAGAATCCTCACGGAAAAATGTTATCTGAGGCGCGGAACGTCTCGACGGAGTTTGTGCTTTGCGGTAGAGATTATGCATGGGCGCAGTCGAGATAAAAGACAACGAGCCGGATAGCGTGCGTAGCGCGGTGACGCGTCGAGCGGCGTTTCGTCTTGTCGGCAGCATGCCGGTGTTGGTGCTGGCGAGCTGCAACAGCGCGCCTCGCACGATCCGGTATCGGATGACCGTGGAGGTCGAGACTCCCGAGGGTCTGCGTATGGGCTCGAGCGTTATGGAGACCCGGGCGTCCTATAACGACGGTTTCTTGAAAGGCCTTGGGAATGCGGTCTTCTTCGGAACGCGAGGAGAGGCTGTCGTTGTTGATCTCGGAGACCGAGGGCTCTTGTTCGTTCTTCTTAAAGGTGACCCGGCCCGTAAGGGAAGTGGCGATCCGTTTGATGTTTTTTCGCGTCTGCATCGCGTTCTGTGGGACTGGGACGGGATCGGTCCGGGAGCGATGGATAGGATGGCGAAGGTTCGCGGAAAGACGGCTGTTCCGATCGATATGGTTCCGTTGCTGGTTCGTTTCCGAGACATAGGTGATATAGAAACGGCGGAGCGTATCGACCCAAATGATCTTGCGAAAAGCTTTGGTGCAAACGTCGTGCTTAAGCAAGTGTCATTCGAAATTACGCGTGACCTGGTGAGTTACGGCGTGCAAGAGAAGCTTCCGTGGTGGAATGGTCCATTCCTTTGGCTAAAACCGCTTGGTAACGGCATTTATATCGATACACGGATGGATAAGTTCAAAGTGACTAAGGATCAATTTAGCCAAGGAAGTCAGCTGTGAGTATTTCGAGAGAGCTTATGTTGGCAGTGTTGTCGCTGGATTCGTACAATCGAGGATACGGCGCACGCGTTGGAGAGCTTTCGGATGTAAATGGGGCGGCGCTCGGAAATTTGTCGGTTATAAATGCGTCGGCAGTGCTGACGGATGCAGGCGGCAAGCGTCTTGACGAGCCAGCGGGCTTCTATGCCATTGCTTATAATGTGAATGGGTCGGCCGTAACCGGAATGGCTGACGGAACGAAAGTAATTTCGTATCGGGGCACGGATAATCCATCCTTGAGCCTCAGTGAACAGTCAGGCGGCAGCGACATCGCTAATGGGTGGGCATCGGCGACAGGCACGATGACGGCGCAGGCCAATCTGGCGATCAGCTTTTATAATCAAGTGTACAAATTGGTTATGGGGCAGGATGTGCCGAGCGGGCTTCTCGTGCCGAGCGTTCCGACCGGCAAGATCGTCTTGACGGGGCATTCGCTGGGAGGCGGGCTCGCAGAGCTTGTTTCTACACTGACCGGCGAGGCAGGCGTCGGCTTCGACTGGATGCCATCGATCTTGCAGGCGTTGGCGCAAAATGGAAGTGCTTCGCTGCTAGACCTGTGGTCCGGCACGTTTGAGGGCGAAGCGGTGAAGGGAGAGGCGCTTCAGTATGTTCGTTCTGGCGATCTGGTGGAGTTGATTGCGGGCGGCTTGGGGCTTCTTCCGATCGCGTTCCAGAACGGGATTGCCGCCTCTTTAGGACTTACGTCGCTGGATTCAAATAATCCTGCAAGATCTCTGCATGAGATGGCGGTGAAAATCGCGAGTTATGAGGCGACGGTGCCGACCACGATGCTTGATGCAAGTGTGTCATCGGTAGCGAACCCGGCATCTGCCGTGCATCAGGCCATTGATCTGCACAGCATGGCGTTGGCGGTCATGCTGCAGTACGCCAAGGATAAGTCGCTCAATGACTGGCGGCCGTTGGGCGACAAACTTTTGTCGTCATTGAACAATGATGCGATCGGATCGGCGATCGGACTTGTCAAGGGCGCGAATGCGACGACGGGTCCGGCGAGTCAAATGATGTCGGAAATCGCGTATTCGGCTCTTGGAAATGGAGATGGCGTTGATCCTTGGGTGACGCCATTCGGTTCGACGGCGATCGCGTCGCTATTCAGCGATTTTGGGCTCTTAGGCTCGAAATCGCCATCTGGTTTAATGGAGGGTAATGACTTCCTGTCGATGACCTCGTTGAATCTGGCAACTGGAAAGGTGACGGGCGTTCTCGCTGGTCTGAGCGAGATCGCTGTTCAAAACGCCGGGTTGCAGGCTCAGGCAGCAACCCGGGACCCGATGACAGCCTGTGGCGCGTTTTCGGCGAATGATTCGGGCACGCAGATTAGCGCGACATTTGGCGGCTTGTGGCAGCCGGATGGGAGGGTGACCTTCAATGTCGGGTTAGGCGACGTCCTGAATACGTTGGCTCTTGACGACATGGAGGTGAGTGCAGAGGACTTGCCGGGCGAGGGGAATGAGGGAACGCCTGCATACAAGCGATCTGTGCAGGCAATCGGAAGAGCGGACGAAGCCGACGCCGCTCGGCGTTGAACTGACGATCCTGGGCCGGGTCGAGGGACAAGTAGCGCGAAAGTCGCGCATACTCTGCGAAATATGGGCCGGCGACATGTTGACGGTCAAAGCGGACAGCATTTTTGTTCGCGTCGATGCAGCCGATCTGAGCGCGCGAGCGCACGCAAGCAGAAAACGCTGATCCGTTCCGCTTTGTGAATTCGACAGACCACGGCGAAGAAAGCGAGAGGCCTGTTCTCATAGCCTCAGCACGCCATGCGCGCATACGAACGCCCACAGCGCCCGTCACTTCATTTCGCTCAACATCCTGTATAGCTGGCGTTCGCTGACGCCCATGATCCGGGCGATTTCGGAGCGGTTCCGGTCGCCTTCCGTCAGCAGTTTGCGCAGGTAAGTCGCAGCGATTTCGTCCAGCGTCGGCGCCGTATCGAAGCTGAAAGCATAGTGCACGCCGCTGCGCGGCTCGCGTCGCAGCGGACCAATGTGGCTGACGCGGATTTCGGCCTCGGCGCCCGAGATCAGCGCGGCGCGCTCGACGATGTTGCGAAGCTCCCTGACATTCCCGGGCCAATTGTACGCCATCAACGCGGTGAGAGCGGCCTTCGACCAGACCTTGTCGGCATGGCGCGCGAAATCGCGAGTCTGCAGAAAGTGCTCGGCCAGAAGCGGGATGTCGTCCAGGCGCTCGCGTAACGGCGGCGCCTTCAGCACGAAGGCCGAGAGGCGGTAGTACAAATCCTCGCGGAACGTGCCCTCGCGACACATCTTTTCGAGATCGCGGTTCGTCGCCGTGACGAAGCGCACGTTGGCGACGAGGTCCTTCGTTCCGCCGACACGCCGAAATCGGCCGGTTTCGAGAACGCGCAGCAGTTTCGCCTGCAACTGAAGCGACATCTCCCCGATCTCGTCGAGGAACACGGTTCCGCCCGCGCCGACTTCGATCAAACCTTCCTTGCGTCGGTCCGCTCCGGTGAACGAGCCGCGCTCGTGTCCGAACAATTCCGACTCGAAAAGGCTCGATTGCAGCGTCGAGCAGTCGATCGCGACAAAATTGCCGGTGGCGCGCTCGCTCGCCTGATGCACGGCGGCGGCGATCAGTTCCTTGCCGACGCCGCTCTCGCCCAGCACCAGCACGGTCGTATTGCTGGGGCCGACAATGCCGATCATCCGTCGCAATTCGTCCATGGCGGCCGACTTGCCGACGAGTTCCTTGCCCACCGTCAGGTTCGCCTGACGGCGCAGGTATTCGTAGTCGCGCCGCATCGAATGGGCCGCCAGCGTCCGCTGGATGATGAGATCGAGTTCGCTTGGACTTACCGGCTTGGTCAGATAATCCGCCGCGCCGTGCTTGATGGCGGTCACCGCCTGGTCGATCGAGGCATGCGCGGTGAGGACGATGACCGGACAGATTTCGGCGAGTTCAGCGACCTTATCCAGTCCATGTGCATCGGGAAGGCGAATGTCCAGCAGCGCCAGGACCGGCTCGACGGTCCTGAGAAGGGATTGGGCGTCGGCCCAGCAACGAGCCGAAACCGCATTGTAGCCGGAGGCGCGCAATTGCGCGCAGAGCAGCTTGTTGAGCGTGGTGTCGTCCTCGATGACGATGATCGTTTGCTGCTGGCGCTCGGCGTTCATATGTTTTCCGCGGCGATTCTCTGTTCGATCGCCTTGTCGGCGTGCGGGAACTTCAAGGTGAACGTCGTTCCCGCGCCGGGCGCGCTGGCGACCGAGATCGTCCCGCCCCATTTGTCGACCAGCGCTTTGCAGATGGCAAGGCCGAGACCCGAGCCGGCGCTGCCGTCGGCGCGCCAGCTCCAGAATGGATGGAATATTTTCGCCAATTGCTGCGGCTCCATGCCGACGCCCGTGTCGACGATCTCCACGAGGACGTCGTCGTCTTGCGTGATCGTCGCGACGACGCGCAGCCGTCCTCCGCGCGGCATCGCGTGCAGCGCATTCTGCATGAGATTGATGAGGATCATGCCGAGGTCGCCTTGGGTTCCGACGATGCGGGCGCCCTCGACGACCTCGTTCGACAGCACGATGTTGTGTGCGCTCGCGTCATAGCGCAGCAAGGCGAACACATCCTGGACAAGCGGCGCGAGATCGACGATCTCACCGCTCGGCTCAGGAACGCGACTCAGACGCATCAGGCGTTCGGTGACGCTCAGGCAACGGTCGACTTCTCCATTGACAGCCGAGATGAATTCGAGCGTCTCGTCGCCCGGATCGAGCCTCAGGTTGCGCTCGATGGCGTGCAATCCGAGAAGGACCGAAGCGAGCGGATTGTGGATTTCGTGCGCGAGGCCCGCGGCCAGGTGCCCCAGCTCCGACAGGCGCTGCTCCTGTGAAACCTGGACGTGCTGCGACAGGTCGCGCACGGATTCCACGACCAGTCTCTTGCCGTCGCCCATCTCGCCGTCTTCGACGACGCCCGCCACGACTTCGGCGGCAAACTGCTCGCCGGTCGCGTTGTTGACGTGGATGTGCGAGGCCTTGACCCGCCGGCTGCCGTCGGCGATCGCAACCAGCGGGCATATGACCATTGTCGGAAAGCACGGCTCGCTGCGGCCGTGACTGCTCGCGTAGCAGGGCAGGGTCAGAACCTCGTCGAGCGTCCTGCCCGCCTGCCTGCAGAACTCGGCGTTCGCCGCCACGACGCGATAGTCCTGGTCGATGACGCGAATACCGTCCGGCGAGGCGTCGATCAGGCTCTGCAGGAAGGCGTCCCGGCGCCGGATGGTTTGGATCGTCTGGTCGAGGCGCGCGACCAGCGAGTTCCACCCTGCCGCCAACGCAGCGATCTCATCGGCGCCGGGGTCCGTTTCGATTGCGATCACCGGCGGGGGCGCGGTCGGGTCGTCCGCGTAGCGCGCGATCGCGCCGGAGATCGCGCCGAGCGGCCGCACGACGGTCCTCCGCAACACGACCCAGATCGCGCCGAGGGCCGCCAGCACGACC
>MTKY01046723.1_pt1 | contig 32165 bp, 31 predicted proteins | sample 1042731 | NCBI WGS metagenome assembly MTKY01 (sample SAMN06212206, study PRJNA360538) | anaerobic digester metagenome | biome: Wastewater treatment plant; material: sludge; isolation source: anaerobic digester fed with sludge from wastewater treatment plant | place: Denmark: WWTP Soeholt ...
GTGGATCGCATCAGTCAACCGAGCCAGTCCCGGGGCCGACTCGGCGTTGACGACGATGACCTCCTTTTGCGTTCGCCCCTCCGGTGCGACGGCCAAATAGGCGACCGTTGTCAGGCCGACGCCGCCGAGTGCCGGTTCGAGATGAAAGTCGATCAGCTCGTCAGTGACGAGACCGTGCGGCGTGCGTCCCTCGAAGGTGGCCGCTTTGATCGTTCGATTGCGAAGGTGGATCGGTCCGAGCTTCGCTGGCTCAAAGACATTGTTGACCACACCGTGACCCTATCCGGAGGCGGCCGCTGCGTCCTGGCTGCCTGAACCCCGAGCGCCCCTCAGGGTCGGAGCAGGGGCGAGCCGGGCGTAGACCCCGATGTGGCGACGCGCCTGTCGCGGCGAGGCTATCGAGCATGATCACCGTAGATTCACTCACGAAGAAGTACAGCGGCTTCACCGCTGTCGATGACGTCTCGTTCACAGCACGCTCCGGACGGGTCACCGGCTTTCTCGGGCCCAACGGCGCCGGAAAGTCCACCACCATGCGCGTCATGGTCGGTCTCACCGTGCCAACGTCCGGACAAGCGCTCGTCGACGGTAAGCCATTCGCCGATCTGCCCAATCCCGGACTCAAGGTCGGCGTCCTCCTGGACGCATCTGCGCAGCACGCCGGGCGTACCGGTCGAGAGATTCTGACAATCGCCCAGCGCACCATGGGTCTGCCGAGGCTCAGCGTCGACAAGATGCTGCACATGGTGAGCTTGACCGACGCTGAGGCCGATCGCCGGGTACGCAACTACTCACTGGGCATGCGTCAGCGACTCGGCATCGCGACCGCCCTGATTGGCGACCCCGAGGTGCTGATCCTGGACGAGCCGGCCAACGGGCTCGACCCTGCTGGCATCCGCTGGATGCGCGATCTCCTCCGCGAGTATGCGAACAAGGGCGGCACCGTGCTGCTCTCGTCCCACCTGCTCCATGAGATTGAGGTGATTGCAGATGACATCGTCGTGATCGGCAACGGCCGGATCGTCGCGCAGGGCACCAAGGCGGAACTGCTCGATGCCGCCGGAACCGTCGTGCGGTCCGACACTCCTGCCGAACTCGCCCGTGCCTTGAACTCAGCAGGAATCACCAGCACCCCGTCGCCCGACGGCGTGCTCCGCACCGACGCGATGCCAGCCCAGGTCGGCAAGGTCGCACTCGCGGCCGGAGTCGCCCTCACCGAGCTCAGGACGGCCGACACGGCTGGCCTTGAGGAGATGTTCCTGAAGCTCACCGCCGAGACCCAGCGAGAAGGAGTAGCAGCATGAGCACCGCCATCCTCGAGGCCGAGACGCAACCCGTCGCGCGCCGCGCCACCCAAGCCCAGTCAATCCCGACGACTCGCCTCGTCCGGGTGGAGCTGCGCAAGATGTTCAACACCCGCTCCGGATTTTGGTTGATGGCCAGCATCGGCATCGCCGCCCTGCTTGCAACGGCCGCGACGATCCTGTTCGCGCCGGACGACCAGCTCACCCAGGACTCGTTCTCTGCAGCGATCGGCGTACCGATGACGGTCATCCTCCCGATGGTCGCGATCCTTGCTGTCACCAGCGAATGGACCCAACGCAGCGGACTCACCACCTTCACGCTCGTACCGCATCGCGAACGTGTCATTGGCGCCAAGGTGCTGGCCACTCTCGCCATCGCCGTCAGCTCGATGACACTTGCGCTTGCAATTGGCGCACTGGGCAACATCGTGGGATCTGTGATCGCGGGCGTTGACACGGTGTGGGATCTGGGCTTCCAGTCCTTCCTCCTGATCGTGCTCGCGAACACGCTTGGCATGATGATCGGCTTCATGCTCGGCATCGTCATCAGGAACTCACCCGGTGCCATTGTTGGGTATTTCGTGATCTCGTTCGTGCTACCGGGTCTGTTCATGGTGCTCGCCAACGCCCAGTCGTGGTTCGCAGACATGTGGCCGTGGGTCGACTTCAACTACGCGCAGGGGGCTCTTTACAACGGGAGCCTGACTGGCACGGAGTGGGCCAACCTCGGAGTCACCGGTCTCGTCTGGCTCATCATCCCGACGGCCATCGGTCTGCGCCTGGTGATGCGGTCTGAGGTCAAATAACCACGACCACGAAGTACGGCCCGGTTGCCATCGCAGCCGGGCCGTACGTCGGTCTACGCTGAACTCGTGCACCGCCGACTCTTCACGTCGAGCTTCAGCTCCGTCTACCCGCTGTACGTGGCGAAGGCGGAGAAGAAAGGCCGCACCAAGCCGTTGATGAAGAAGATCCGCTACCTCGACAAGCTGGTCGACGAGCTCGCCAAGGGCAAGTCGATGGACAAGATCTTGCGGGCCTGACTGTGCGAACCCCCGAGAACACGCCGCGGGTCGTCCCGCCGTTTCGAATTGCACGACGCTGTGAAGGCGACGTTGCCCGACGTCAACCAGGACGTTGCGCTGCTGCACCTGACACTGCTGCACCTGGGCCGCTTGGTCGAGTCATCGATCCAGAGTGTGATCGCGCCGAACGGACTGGAGATGTCCGAGCACTCCGTGCTCACCGCACTCTGGTTCGCCGGGCCGCCATACACGATGTCTCCCACGCAGCTCAGCAACGTGATCCTGCAGACAACCAGCGGCATGTCGAAGACGCTGCGTCGTATCGAGCGCCTCGGCCTCATCGAACGAGTCGACGACCCCAACGACGGTCGAGCACGACTTGTCGTGCTGACCGAGAGGGGCCGCGAGATGTCCGAGCGGCCGCTGCGTCAGCTCGTCTCACAGTGGACTGAACAGCTCGAATGCATGGATCCCCACGAGCTCAGCACGGCAGCGAATGCCGTGTGGTCGCTCATCGCGCACATGGATCCCCGCTTCGAGGGCTGATCACGGTCAATCGCGAAACTCCTGATCGGCAGCGGGTGCACTCTTGGCAGCGCGCTCCTCATACGCCTTGCGCTGCGGGTCGTCCAGCGCGTCGAGGGCCGCCCTCTCACCGCCGAGCACCTTGTTGAGCCACTCACCCACACGGCGCGGGATGAGCGCGCCCGAACGTACAGACGGTCCAAGACTTCGCGGCACGTAGATGTTGGGGCGTGGCTTGAGGATCGCGGACAGAATCCCCTCGGCAACCAATTCGGGCGTCACCGGCTTGGCCGGTCCCTTGTTGGCCCTGAAGCCGGCAGCGAGCTCGGTGTGCACCATCGCCGGATGCACCACCGAGATGCTGATCGGTGTCTTGTCGGCCCTGAACTCGATATGCAACGAGTTGGAGAAGCCGCTCACCGCGTGCTTGCTGGCGACGTACGTCGATGCGCCGGCGATCGGGATGCGGCCGGCTGCACTGGAGATGTTGACGATCTGCCCGCCGGTCCCCCGCGCCTTCATACGGGTGACCATCTCCTTCGTCGCGTAGATGACCGCCATCAGGTTGAGTCCGATGATGTCGTGGGTGGCCCGGTCGGACTCGTCCTCGATGCGGTTGAGCGGCATGATTCCGGCGTTGTTGATGAGTACGTCGATGGGACCGAGCTCGGCCTCGACCTCGTCCAGGAACGACTTGAACGCAGCCCTGTCGGTGACGTCGACGACGCGCCCGAAGACACCGGACTCCTTGATGGAGGCTTCGTCGAGATCGCAGATCGCCATCGTCGCCCCAGCACTGGCGAGCAGCTCGCTCGTCGAGGCACCGATGCCCCGGCCACCGCCAGTCAGCACGATGATCTTGCCCTCGAGGTCACGCTTCACGGTGCCACCGACATGTAGTCAGCAAAGCCGGTCGGGTCATGACGACCGACGCTGGCGTGCTCGAAGAGCCCGTAGCCGACCTGCCCGTTGCACGTCGCACGCGCGGAGTGGTCGATCACGCCCCACGGGAAGCGCCCGATCATGTCGGGTTGGGTCAGGTCGTACGCTGCCGTGCTCATCCAGTCTTTACCCTTCCAGAGGCCGTGGGTCCATTCGGGATCGCCGCCGTAGCCACAACCGATGTGCAGAGGGACGAACGACAGCGTCTCGACCTCGATCAGCAGAGCCTCACCCTGTCGCGTCGCCAGTTGGATGCGGGCACCGGTCGGGATGCGCGTGCCTGACGCGTAGTCGATCTCGATGCGGGGCCAGCCGAGCTGCTCGACTCGTCCGTCGGAGAACACGCGCACGGCGTCGTTCAGCGTTCGAAACCCGTCCGGCTGCTCCTGGATGATCACGATCACCGCGAAGTCGTCGAACTGCAGCGGCGCATAAAGCCACCAGAACCCTTCGAGTGGCTGCTCTGCAGCTCGACCGGGTGCTTCGGGCTCACCGATGGGCCGAATGCCCCACGATCGATCGCGGGTGCCGGTCCAGTCCTTCACGTCGTACGTCGTGCCGCCGACCTCCAGCGAGCCGACCCACGTGCCGACCTGGGCGAAACGCTGCGCGTCGAGGGTGGGGCGGTCGTTGGCGTCGAGCATGATGTGCCGCTGCTCGAGCACCGCCGGGAAGGATCCGGTCCAGGTCAGGTCGATTCCGACATGATCGGTGTCGCAGGTCAGGCGCAGGGAGCTGAGCGGTTCGAGCACCTCAAGTCGCAGCGGCCCGACCTGTTGCTCGAGGCTCCGCGCGTCGAGCGTGTCGGAGAGGTTCAGCGAGAACAGCTGGTCCTTGACCCGCACGGTGGCGAACGCATCCTTCACGCCCAGGTTGGGGTACGTGCCGACGCCGGCGATCAGGAACACGTCGCCCTGCTTGTCATGCGCGTTGAGGTAGCAGCGGTCATAGAAGTTGCGGTCGCTGCTGCTGGGCCTTGCGATCGGCAGCGGCGCCTGGTGGATGGGGTACTCGTCGAGCTCAGTCGGCATCAGGCCCATGCGTACGTTCCCTCCAGCATCTGCTTGAGTGCAGCCGAGTGCATGACGTAGTCGTTGGGATCCTCGGGCTGTTGCTCCTCACCGAAGTGGATCATCCGACGCTTGACCTGGCTCATCACCACGGCGTGGCGGAGGGCGGCGTACATCAGGTACCAGTCGAAGTCTCGCACCGGGTGACCCGTGAGCGACTCGTACGTCGCGACCACGTCGTCGCGTCGACAGAAGTCTGGGATGCCGGGCATCTCGAAGACCGTGGCGATGTCCTGGAAGAAGCGGTGGAGAAACACAACCCACGCGAGGTCGACCTCACGTGGAGCGATGGCGGCCATCTCCCAGTCGATGACGGCGGCCGGCGTGAACCCGTCGTAGATGATGTTGCCGGGCCGGGAGTCGCCCCAGTTCAGCACACCTGGTCCCGGCTCGGTCGGCCAGTTTGCTTCAAGCCACCCGAACGCGTCCTCGATGACCGGGATGCGAAGCCCATCCGTCGAGCGGGTCCATTCGTAGTATGCGCGCAGGGCGTCGACATGGGCACGAAGTGGCTCACCGTCGGTTGCCAGCGTCGAGAAGACAGTTGCCGCATCAGCGATCCCATGGATGTCCGCGAGAACCTCGACGGTCTTGTCCTGGAGCGTGCGTCGCTCGTCGGGAGTCGCATCCATCAGCCAGCCGCCGAAGACGTACGGCGGGTTGTCGCTCGGTGTTCGACCCGCCACAGCCTTCATCACGCCGAATGGAGCACCGAGCACGTCACCGGTCGCATCGACGCCCACGATCGGCGGGACCGGCACGTCGCTGTGCTCGGCGACTAGCCTCATGACCTCGAACTGCTGCGCGATGTCATACGACGGGAACACCGGAAACGACGTGTCGTCAGGAGCCATGCGCGCGACGAGGTGCTCCGCATTGGCGTCAAACAGCAGCGTCACGCTCGACATGCCACCGCCGTGAGGTGCGTGGATGTCGGAGATGGTCATGGCGCCGTCGTCAGGCGATGTGGCCTCCAACCACTCAGCGATCGGCATGGCAAGCGCAGCGAAGTCCCGCTGGTGAACGGTCATCTTCGTCTCAGCGTGAACGTCGTGCTCTGCCGAAGTCATACACTCTCCTCGAAATAGCGTCCCAGGACGGAAGTGGACCAGTCGGTAGCCCCCCGGTCAAGAGGAAGGCGTCGACGAATCCCATGGACGCTCGACTTCTTCGACCTGGCTGCACAAGTGGTGTCGGTCGACTTCGGGTGATCTCGTGCGCTTGTACGTTGATCAGGACGAGCCACCGGTCAATTCTGCTGTCGCTCGATCTACGTCGAACGAAGTGGCGCCGACGAGACATCGTCGTTGAAACCGTGTCCGCCTAGCACCTTCGAGCAAAGGAATCCTTCATGACTGACGGACCTACCATCGGACCGACCCTCGCAGAGTCGACACCATGGCATCCTCCCCGCCCCCGCCCGGACGGCGCACCCAATGTCATCGTCGTGATGCTTGACGACGTCGGATTTGCGCAGCTGGGTTGCTACGGATCTGACATCGACACCCCGCACATCGATCGCCTCGCAGGTCACGGCCTGCGATACAACCGGTTCCACGTCACAGCGATGTGTTCGCCCAGCCGGGCGGCGTTGCTGACCGGTCGCAATCACCACGCAGTGGGTATGGGATTCCTTGGCGACCTGCCGAGCGGATTCCCGGGCTACTCGGCACGCATACCGCTGTCGGCCGCAACGCTGGCACGGGTGCTGCGCGATGGCGGCTACAACACGATGGCGGTGGGCAAATGGCACCTCACTCCACGCAACGACCGCTCCGCCGCTGGCCCGTTCGACACCTGGCCGTTGGGGCAAGGCTTCGAGCACTACTACGGCTTCCTCCACGGCGACGCCAATCAGTGGACACCGACTCTCGTTCGCGACAACTCGCCGGTCGATCCTCCTCGCGGCCCTGACGAGGGTTATCACCTGAGCGAAGATCTCGTCGACGAGTGCCTGGTCATGATCAAGGATCAGCAGCACGCCGCACCTGGCAAACCGTTCTTCTGCTATTTCGCCCCAGGTACCGCTCATGCTCCCCATCAGGTGCCGCACGAGTGGTCTGGGCGTTACGCAGGACGCTTCGACCTGGGCTGGGAACAATGGCGTGCGCAGATCTTCGAAGAACAGCTGCGTACCGGCATCGTCCCCGCAGGCACCACGCTGGCCCAGCGACCTGAATGGATCCAGGACTGGGATGCCCTCCCGCTCGAGGAGCGACGCCTGTTCGCCCGCTTCCACGAGGTCTACGCAGGCTTTCTCAGCCACTTCGACGCTCAGTTCGGCCGACTGCTGGACGGGCTCGACGAGATGGGCCTCACCGACGAGACGATGATCGTGTTGACCAGCGACAACGGTGCCAGCGCAGAAGGTGGAACCATCGGCTCGATCAACGAACACCGCTTTGGCTTTGGCGTCCGCGACTCCATCGAGGACAACATGGCCGGCATCGACGACCTCGGCGGATTTCGCGCGTACAACCACTATCCGTGGGGATGGGCCTGGGCCGGCAACACTCCGTTCAAGCTGTGGAAGCGATATTCCTGGTTGGGCGGCACCCGCACACCCCTCATCATCAAACCTGCCGGTGGCGTCGCTGATGCAGGCGCCATTCGCAATCAGCTCTGCCACGTGGTCGACATCTTCCCGACGATCCTGCAAGCGTGCGGTATCGACGCCCCGACGCACGTCGGCGGAGTCGAGCAGCAGCCCATCGCAGGTCTCTCGATGATCCCGACCTTCACCGACGCCGGTTCGCCCGATGTGCGCACCACCCAATACTTCGAGATGCTCGGCTCGCGCTCCATCATCCACGACGGCTGGAAGGCAACCACCGACCACATATCCGGCGGCGTGCTCGACGAGGAAGCGTTGCCCGGAAGCCGCGAGGTCGAGCATGACCGATGGTCACTCCATCGCCTCGCCGACGACTTCTCAGAGGCCCACGATGTGGCCCGAGAGCATCCCGAGGTCGTGGAGCGACTTGACAAGGTCTGGTGGGCCGAGGCCGAGAGCAACCAGGTACTTCCTCTGCAGGACAGTCTGCTCGGCCGACTCCATGCGCTTGAGCCTCCGGCATGGCCGATACCGCCCGTCCTCGTGGTGCGCCCCGGAGCCAATCCCGTGGCCGACGAGGTGGTGCCGTCACTGGCCACCGGAGTGCTGGTGGAGGCAGACGTGGTGGTGCCTGACCATGGAGCTGAAGGGATCCTGGCGGTGATGGGTGACTGGTCGAACGGCTGGGCACTCGCCGTGCTGGACGGGCACCTGACGTTCCTGCTCAACGTCACGAGCACCCCGTTCAACGTCCGCTCGGTCGAGCAGATCCCGCCCGGGCGTCATCACCTTGGATTCCGATTCCGCCCTCAAACCGGTCACGGCGTCCTGTTTTGCGACGGCACAGAAGCTGGCGAGGCACCACTTCCGTTGGGCCTTGGCGCCAGCGGACTACAGATCGGAGGCGGGGGCCTTCGACTCGGCCACGATCGAGGGTTCCCGGTGAGTGACGACTACGTCCCTCCGTTCGCCTGGACCGGCACACTCCGCTCGGTCACGTTTTCCTCGGCCGAGATGCCGACCGATGAGGAGCGTGCCGCGCTGTTTCGAGGGCTCCTGCAAAACGAATGAGCCCTCGACATGTCACTCAGCCGAGGACCCCGCGATGCCAGCCGCGTGCTTGCCCGCACGCCTGCCGAAGAACGAGCCCTCGCCCAGCTGCGTGCCTGAGCAGTAGCCATTGCCGTCCTGGGCGATGTTGGAGGCACACGCGCCCGCGGCGTACAGGCCACGGATGACTGAGCCGTCCGCACGTTTCGCTTCACCATCGACTGTTGTCGCAATGCCGCCCAGGGTGAACCCGGCATAGAGGGCGACGCCGAGCGTGAGGTCGAGGACCGCCCACGGCGCCGTCGTCTGCGGGGCCAGCCAGTCGGGATGCTTGTGGAAGTCGGGATCCTCGCCCTTGGCAGCATTGGTGTTGTAGCGATCGAGTGTCTCGCGCAGCACGTCGACGGGAATGTCGAGTCCTTCGGCCATCTCCTCGACCGTCTCGTAGCCATCCTTGAGCGGGATCAACGGCATCAGCTGCTCGGCGTAGTGCTCGGCGTCGACGATGAGGTAAGCAGCGGAGTCCGGCTGCTGCATGACGTGGTAGGAGCTCCGCGCGTGATAGCTGTCCTCGGACACGAATCGCTTGCCGAGCTTGTTGATCGCCAGTCCCTTTACAAGCTGCGACGGCGGATAGAACGGGGCCGTGATGAACGGCTCGTCCATGTTTTCAAGTGCGGCACCGACCGACTGGCCGAGGCGGATGCCGAGACCGTCGTCGTAGCTGGAGCCCAGGGTGAACAGCTTCTCGCCAAGTGCCGGCGTGTAGTGCTCGACCATGTCCGGGTTCATCACGAACCCACCAGCCGCGAGGACCACCGACGAAGCGCGGATGACTCCAGTCTTGTCATATGACCGCCAGACCACGCCGACGACAGCCTCGTCATCGAGTACGAGGTTGGTGACTCCGGTCTCGTAGCGAATGTCGACACCGGCTTCCTCTGCCTTCGTGCGCAGAAGATCCATCACGATCTTGGTGCCTTCGGTGTCGCCGGGAACGGGCACTTTGTGCCCGCGGGGGGCCGGCTTGATGTTCTCGCGGTAGGGCCAGACCTTCTCGTTGCCGGTGAACATCAGTCCTTGTGTGCCGGGCTGGATCACGGCCTTCTCGGGGTAGAACGATCGCTCGAACTCAAAGCCGAGCGACTCAAGCCAGTCGAACAGCTCGACCGATCCCTCGCAGTAGGCATGGATCTTTTCGCGGTCGGGATCCTTGGTGCTCGCGATCAGGTAGTCGGCCATCGCTTCAACTGAGTCCTGATGACCGGTTGCCTTCTGCACGGCTGTGCCTCCGCCGAGATAGAAGTGGCCGCCAGACATCGACGACGTGCCGCCGTGCACTGCTGACTTCTCCAGCAACAGCACCCGCGCTCCGGCCCTTGCCGCCTCAAGGGCGGCGCACCCACCGGCGATGCCAAATCCCACGACAACGACGTCGAAGACCTCTTCGATCGTGGTGCTCGCAACAGGAATCGTGCTGGGAATGGCGAGACCGTCAGGTGTGCGTGTTGACATCAATCTCCTCTGCTTTCGGTGAGGCAGCGCCGACTATGACTCTGTCCCGATCCGAATTTGTTCGTCGCGGTCGGAGACCTTCACTCTCGGTCGTCCAATGGCCTTGCCCTCAGCGCGCTCATGGCTGTCGAGTCGCTTCCATGCGACGAGGTCCACGATGGCGACGCCGCGCTCAGCGAGCAGAGTGTCAAACGACTGGGTGTCACCGGCAGGATCTGCCAACCGTCCTTCGTAATAGTCATCGATCAACGCAGTCGCGGTCTCGATCGCGCACGCCCGGTTGGTGCCGATCACGCCCGACGGACCGCGTTTGGCCCATCCCGTTGTGTACGTCCCCGTCACTGCGACGCCCGAGGCCGGATCGGTCACCCGCCCTCCGTCGTGCGCGAAGCGGCCCGCCTTTTCGTCAAACGGCACACCTGCCACCGCCGTCGACGTGTAGCCGGTCGCGCGCAGAACCAGACCCGCTTTGATCGTCACGACGTCAGCTGCGTCTGCCGTGCGAGCCAATGTGACACCAGTGACCCGTTCCTCGCCCAGGACTTCCTGCGGAGTGAGGCCGAACCGGAGCACGAGTCGCTTGGCACCACGAGGCGTCGTCTCGGCGATCCGGCGAACCAGAGCGGTCTTCTGGCTGGCTGCATACGTACTGGCCGTCCGCTCGGCGTCATCGACATCAGTCAGGGTCTCGAGCTCAACCGGATCCACGATCACATCGATGTCTGGGTGGTTGACCAAAGCCCGGAGCTCGGGTGTCGAGAACGCGGCATGTTCCGGCCCACGCCTGCCGACCACAACCACCTCCCGTATGTCGGAACCTGCGAGCACCTGGAGCGCATGGGGCACCATGTCCGAGGCGCCATGCAGGTCATCAGGGCTGACGAGAAGTAGGCGTGCCATGTCCAGCGCAACGTTTCCGTTCCCGATGATCACGGCACGCTCGTGGTCCAGTGGTGGGTCGAGATCGAGGTGGTCAGGCTGGCCGTTGTACCACGTCACGAACTCGGCAGCCGAGTAGCTCCCCCGCAAGTCCTCACCAGGAATTCCGACGGTTCGACCAAGGTCTGCGCCGGTGGCGTAGACCACGGCGTGATGGTGCTCGAGGAGCTCGTCGTGGCTGACATCCTTGCCGACCTCGACGTTGAGTCGCACGCTGGTGCTCTTGTGTCGCGCGATGGTGTCGAACATGATCGTCGCGTCCTTGGTGCCGAGGTGATCGGGGGCGACGCCATGACGGACCAGTCCATGCGGGGTGGCAAGGCGATCGATGACCGTGATCTCGACGTCAGCACGTCTCGTTGCGGCCAGTTCCTCTGCCACGAACCACCCTGACGGCCCTGATCCCACAACGGCTACGCGGAGCGGAGCACCCTGGTCCTCGACCTTCGGACCTGCAGGTGCCGGAGCAGCGGGGAACGGAATCTCACCGACCCAGGTGAAGTAGTCAGCGTTGATCGCGGTGTACTCGCTGAGGTGCTCCGGCAGGTCAGAGTCCGCGTAGATCGCCGTCACCGGGCACGCCGGCACACAGGCGCCACAGTCGATGCACTCGTCGGGATTGATGTAGAGCATCTCTGCGGTGGCGAAGTCAGGATCATCCGGTGCTGGATGAATGCAGTCAACTGGGCACACCGCGACGCAGGACGCATCGTTGCAGCACGACTGGGTGATGATGAAGGTCATGACGCTCGTCCTGCTGCCGGAAGCTGGGTGAAATCAGGAGTTCGCCCCTCGGCGAACGCGGCCAGTGCTTCCTGGTTGGCCGGCCCCCCCATGAGGTCGGCGAAACATTGGTTTTCGCGGCGTCGAGCATCGGCAATGCCGTCGCGCAGCGGTTCGGTCATGGTGCGCTTGATGGCACGCAAGCTCGAGATCGGGAGTGCGCCAAGGCGGGCCGCATGATCGTGGGCGACATCCATCAGCGAGTCCGGGTCGCACGTACGCCAGACAAGTCCCATGTCGACCGCTTCCGAGGCGGTGATCCACTCCGACGACATCAGGACCCACGCGGCGTTTTGGCGGCCGATGAGGTGTGGAAGGAGATAGCTGGATGCGGCCTCGGGTGCGACACCAAGGCTGGCAAAGGGGCACTTGAGGCGAGCCGCTGTGGACATGAACACGAGGTCGGCGAATCCGATGATCGTCAGGCCAATTCCGAGACCGAGCCCGTTGATCGCAAGGACGAGCGGCTTGTCGAACTCCTCCAACGCGTCGATCAGTCCGGTGAAGCCGTGCTCACCCGCCTCGAACTCGGTGTTGGTGACCCGTTCCGACATCTCAGCCAGGTCGGTTCCAGCGCTGAACGCCCGTCCCTCACCCGTCAGCAGCACGACTGCGATGTCGTCGGCTGCTGCAGCGGACCGCAGAGCCAGCGTCAGCTCGTCGTAGAGGGCTTCGTTGAACGCGTTGAGAGCGTCGGGACGATTCAACGTCACGGTACGAACCCGCGCACGGTCACCGATCGTCAGGATCGGGGCGTTCGTCATCGTTGCTCCCTTGCGCTTGGCTCATCGCCTTGCCACTGTTGTGCGGCCCGTGCTTCCACGATAATAGAACACGTTCTACATTGATGGCATGCGCAATGGAATCGTGCTTTTCACCTCGGACCGCGGCATCAGGCCAGCCGCGCTCGCCAGGGCCGCAGAAGGGCGCGGTTTCGACACGTTCTATGTACCCGAGCACACCCACATCCCAGTGAAGCGCGAGGCCCTGCACCCCACAGGTGGCGAGGAGCTTCCCGATGATCGCTACATGCGAACACTCGACCCGTGGACCACCCTCGCCACCTGCGCGGCCGTCACGGGGAAGATCGGCCTTTCCACGGCCGTGTGCCTGCCGGTCGAGTCCGACCCGATCACGCTCGCCAAGACCCTGGCCACCCTCGATCACCTCTCCGATGGCCGTCTGACCATCGGCGCCGGTTTCGGGTGGAACACCGACGAGCTGGAGGACCACCACGTGCCAGCGAACAAACGGCGAACGGTGCTCAGGGAATACCTTGAGGCGATGCGTGCGCTCTGGACCGAGGATGAGGCGTCATACGACGGCGAGTTCGTGTCATTCGGTCCGAGCTGGGCCTACCCCAAGCCGCCCCAAGGTCGCATCCCGGTGATCATCGGAGCGGGTGGCGGACCCAAGACCATGAAGTGGATCGCCCTGAATGCGGATGGGTGGATGACGACTCCGATCGAGGTCGACATCGCCGCCAAGGCCGACACACTGCGCGGCGAGTGGGCAGAGGCGGGTCGCGAGGGCGAACCCGACATACGAATTCTGGTGGCGAAGAAGCCGACCGAGCAGGATTTTGCCGACTGGGTGGCGGCGGGCGCATCGGAACTGATCTGGGGTGTGCCGGACTCAGACGAGGACAAGGTTTTGACCTATCTCGACAAGCTGGCTTCACGGATGGGACTCAGCGCATGACCCTCTCGTCGATGTCGTTCTCGGAGTCGCCGCTGTCGACCGCCGAGGTTGACGCCGCAGAGAAGCTGTACGGAGATCTGGCCGGCGACATTCGTGACGTCCTCGACGTTGTCATTCGGACGCAGGTAGGGCCAGATCGCATCGCCGCCGCGCGAGCCCTGGTCCAGCAAGCAACGCTGATCCTGAGCGAAGACGCGCCGCCCGAACCAGCCGGCATCCACTACAACGCCGAGGGCAGGTCGTGGAACTGGGGCAACGCTGTCGTCGGCGTCCGCAACGCGATTGCCCCGCCGGTCGTGCTGAGCTGGAGTGATGACGAGACGGTGAGTGCTGAGGTCGACCTCGGCGTGGCGTACGAAGGCCCTCCGGGATGTGTCCACGGTGGAGTTTCATCACTCCTGCTCGATCACCTCATGGGTGAGACGGCCAGCGCTCGCCACACCCGACTCATCGTCACGGGCACACTGAGCCTCCGGTATGTGCACCCGCTGCCGCTGGGTCGGATCCGCATGCAGGCGCGCATCACGAAAGAAGATGCACGCAAGGTCACCGTCACAGCTCACATCGGTCCGGTTGACAGCGAACTGGCAGCTGTCGAGGCGACCGGACTGTTCATCGTGCCGCGCTGGGCCCGCGCAGTTTCTGAATCAGCCGGTGTCGGCTCGCTCGACTAGCGTTCGTTGAGCGCCACAGCGCCTTTCACGAGCTCGACGAATGCCGGATCGTCAAGGACGTCATCCTCATGGATGTCGATCGCTCGGCGAGTCCCTGCGTCGAGACTGGCGTTGAAGACACCTTTGGGGTCGTCGAGGGACGCGCCCTTGGCGAACGTCACCTTGACCTTGTCCTTGTAGGTCTCAACCGTGCACACCAGACCGGATCGCGAATAAGTCGGTACGCCATCGGGGTTGGAAGGCTTGACCCACTTGTTCTCCTCGACCACATCGGATGCGGCCTCGTGGATCAGGTGCCGGATCGAATCGACGGTCCCGCTGCGCCAGTCATTCATGACGGCGACAATACTGGCGTCATCCGCCGAGCGCAGCAAGCATCCGCTTTCCGACATCACCCAGAGTCCCGTGAGCGTCAGCGACCCGGCACCAGTCGCGTGTCATGTCGGCGAACTTCTGAGGGTTGTAGATGTCTTCCTCGCCGATCAGATTGCCGTCGTCATCGAACGTCAGGATCGTGATGTTGGAGGCTTCATGGACTGAGCCGTCGCCTGGATCGCCCATGATGTTGCGGATGTCGCAGATGACCCGGTTGGTCGACGGATCAAGGACATGCCATGCCGGCGGGAATCCGATCATCTCGTTGCCTGGGAACGTCGTCATGGTCTTGATGATCCACGGCCGGATCTCCTCACGGCCGGTGAAGTCGCCATACGCGTGTTCGCGATACGTGGCGTCCTCGGTGAACATGTCGGCGAATGCGGACCAGTCCCGGCTCCCGCAGATCTCCTCGACTCGTTTCACATATCGGTCGAACGCTGACTGCAACGTGTTCTGGTCCACACTGCCACCCAATCACACGTCGATTGGCTCCTCGTCATCGAAGTCCGGGGTGACCCTTCGCGAGAAGTGGCAGCAGCAGGGATCGGGGCGTCACCTGGGACAGGGAGGCCGCGATCCGGTTCACCGTACCGGGGATGACGACGAGGCGACCACTGGCCATACCGTCCACCGCGCTCTTCGCGACATCCTAAGCTGTCACCCACATGATCTTGGGAAGAGCCGCTTCGGCATCTTCGACCGCGAAGCCGGCCCGCTCACCGAAACCGGTGTGGACCGGGCCTGGGCAGAGGGTGGTGGCCGTGACGTCGGTTCCGCGCAGCTCACCGGCGAGACTCTGCGTGTAGGACAGCACGAACGCTTTTCCGGCGCCATATCCGGCTTGTCCCGGCAAGGGTTGGAAAGCCGCCGTCGAAGCAACATTGAGCACTGCTCCTCGACCGCGTTCGACCATGCCCGGGAGGATCCGGCTGCAGAGGTCAGCGACCGCCACCACATCAACCTCGATCATGTTCATCTCAGCCGCTGGGTCAGACTTGCTGACCGCGCCAAGCGTGGACAGCCCGGCGTTGTTGACCAAGATGTCGGGCACCCGGCCGCGGTCGGTCACCAGATCGAGTAGCGTGGCGCGGCTGGCCCGATCAGCAAGGTCCATCGCGATCACGTCTGCACTCGCCAATTCCGCTGCAAGCGTTTCGAGCTTGTCGGCTGACCGCGCCACCAAGGTGACGTGGTGCCCTCGTCGGGACAGGTCGCGCGCGATCATGGCGCCTATCCCCGAAGAAGCTCCGGTGACGATAGCCGTGCGGTCAGGGCCGGGCGCTGGAAGAGGCATGGGCGAAACCCTAGTGCGAGACAACGATCAGCGCGGTCTCAATCACTCGGCGAGGTGGTCACCAAACCAGTGGGTCACCAACGGCGACCGCCCTAGGATGCCTAGGACCTCGATATTCCATCGGCATCAACTCAACTCGGAGTCTTGTGATCACCAGAGAAGACGTGCTTGCCGCGCAGTCACGAATCGCGGAACACGTTCGACGCACGCCCCTCCAGCAGGCAGGCACGGCTTCCGCTCCGGTGTGGCTCAAGTGCGAGTTCATGCAGCACACCGGCAGCTTCAAGGCACGTGGAGCATTCAACCGAATCCTCACGGCGCAGTCGGGTGGCACCCTCGACTCCGCGGTCGGCATCGTCGCAGCATCGGGTGGCAATGCGGGGGTGGCCAACGCGTACGCTGCTTCGACGCTCGGCGTCCCAGCCACCGTCTTCGTCCCGCTGACGGCCCCAGAAGTCAAGGTCAACCGCATCCGCGCATTAAGCGCCGACGTGCGGCAGGTTGGGACGCAATACGCAGAGGCGTACGAGGCGGCCGTCGAGTTCGCCGAGGTTCGCGGCGCCCTGTTCTGTCACGCGTACGACCAGCTTGAGATCGCTGCAGGTGCAGGCACCGTTGCAGAGGAGATGCTCGAGGATCAACCGCAAATCGACACGATCGTGGTGGCCGTCGGCGGTGGTGGTCTGTTCGCCGGAATCACCGCTGCAGCGCATCAACGAGCCCGGATCGTAGCGGTGGAACCCCGTTCGATCCCCACGCTCCACGCCGCGATTGAAGCCAATGAGCCTGTCGACGTCGAGGTCTCCGGGATTGCGGCCGACTCGCTCGGTGCACGACGAGTTGGCGACATCGCATTCGAGATCGCGGCCCGGCATCCGCCCACATCGCTGCTGGTGAGCGATCACGAGATCGCCATGGCGCGATCTCATCTCTGGGAGGAATACCGCATTCCCTCCGAGTACGGAGCCGCCACTGCAATGGCTGCCCTGACATCGGGGACCTACCGAACCGGACCTGACGAACGCGTCGCCGTCATCATCTGCGGCGCCAACACCGACGCAGCGACCCTCGGGATCCCACCCAGCTCATTCTGACGGTGTTCGAAACCGAGGGCCGCCGGCCGGCCTACGTCGGTAGCTGCAAACTCAGGTGAGTACCTTCAGAGCTCCCGGCAACACCGTCACCACTGCCGGTCCGTCCGGTGAGGTCGGCAGCATGCCGAGTGGTTCACCGTCTCCACCCATCGGCACAGTGGGGGTTCCGCTGATCTCGATGGTCGACCCCTTCAGAACCTTCACCTGATCGAGCAGGACATGCGCTCCGTCGTACACCTTGGGCAGGGCTTTCATCATCTGACGCCGCGAAGATGCCTCAATCACGATGACATCGAGCTCGCCGTCGGTGACCGAGGCGTCCGGCGCAATGTGCATGCCCTTGCCGTAGTAACCGGAATTGGCGACGACAACAGTGGCCGCAATATACGTCTGGCGGTCCCCGTCGACAACAACCTCGAAACGCGAAGGCACATAGGTGGCCAACGCATGGAGGCTGGCATACGGATACTGCAGCTTTGTCGGCATCCAGCGAACTTTGTCGACGATCTCACTGGCCCGGGCGTCGACGCCCGAATAGACCGACCCGGCCACGAGTCGCGGCGCCTGATCAGGGAGGGTGACCGAGATCAGATCGGTCGGCGTCTCGACACCGTTGAGCAACGTCGCAGCGATCGCATCAGGCTCAGTGGGGAGTTGCAGCATGCGTGCGAAGTCATTGCCGCGACCGGCCGGAACGACACCCAACACGCCATCGAGCCGCGCGACCTGCCCGGCGATCGACGAAAGCATCCCGTCGCCACCAACTGTCACGATCACGTCGCCCCGCGCGAGCCCGGCCTTGACCAGATCCAGTGTCGCCTTGGGACCCGGCGAATAGGTCACCTCGACCTCGGCCCCAGCCTCTCGGAGCACCCGCGCAACGGGTACGACTGCCGCAGGGGCGGCCCCGCCGCCAGAGAGCGGATTGACCAGGAACGAAAATGACCTCACGGGATCAGTATCCCCGGGTTCAGGATGCCGGTCGGGTCAACGGTGGTTTTGACCCCCCGCAACATGGCGACGCCGACCGGGCCGATCTCGCGCGCGAGCCAAGCCTTGTGATCGGTGCCAACTGCGTGGTGGTGGGTGATCGTTGCTCCAGCGTCGATCATCGCGTCTGATGCCGCCGCTTTGGCACCCAGCCAGCGCGGGAGTGGCACATCACCCTGTTTTGCCGCCACCGTGAAGTAGAGCGAGCAGCCGGTTTCGTACACGTGCGAGACATGGCACAGGACGATCGTGCCCTCACCGAGGCTGGCTTCCAGAGCAGCCTTCACATCGGCGTAGAGCCGTTCGGTGTTGGACCAGAATGTCGCCGTCTCCAACGTCTCCACCAGGACGCCGACGTCGAGCATCGCGTCACGCAGGTAGGGGGCGTGGAAGCGTCCTTCGAGCCAGGCTTCCCCCCGTTCTGAGCCGAGCGGTGTGCCGCCCAGTTCGGTCAACGCCGCGGTGACGAGGTCACGACGGTCGGCAATGGCTGCGCCTTCGTGTCCAACGATCATCAAGCAGCCAGACGCACCTTCGCCCCCGACATCAGACTGGCTGGCGAGGTTCAGGGCCGTCTCGGCTTCGTCAGAGAGACGAATGATGGTAGGCAGGATCTGATTCTGTGCCAGGTGTCGCATCGCGGCCTGGCCGTCGATGAACGACTCAAAGCGCCACGCTTCGTACGCCGTCTCGGCCGCGATCGTACGGACCCGGACCGTGATCTCCGTGATGACACCGAAGGTGCCTTCTGATCCCAGCACGAGCTGTCGCAGATCAGGTCCGGCCGCATTCGCCGGCGATGAACCAACGACCAGCTCGCCGATCGGCGTGGCAACACGGAGTCCGACGACCATCTGGTCGAAGCGGCCGAAGCCTGCGCTGTTCTGGCCGCTGCTGCGGGTTGCGGCGAAACCGCCGATCGACGCGAACTCAAACGATTGCGGGAAGTGTCCGAGTCGCAGTCCATGCTCGGCCAGAGCAGCCTCGGCTTGTGGTCCACGCATACCGGGCTGCAGGCGCGCTGTCATCGAGATCGGGTCGACCCCGAGGAGCTGGTCCATACGAATCAGGTCGAGGCTGACCACGCCGGCATACCCGTCCCTAGCTGCCACCAACCCGCCCGTCACCGAGGTGCCACCGCCGAACGGCACGACCGCCACATGGTGGTCGACAGCCCAGGCGAGCAATGCTTCGACTTCGTCATGGGTGCTCGGACGCACTACCGCGTCGGGGGCATCAGCCAGGTCACCAGAGCGAGCCTTCAACAGATCAGGCGTGGACTTGCCGCGGGTACGCACGCGTCTGCTCGCATCGTCGATGTGCACGTTTTCGGTGCCGATGATTTCGCTGAGCGATCCCACCAATTCAGTTGCCAGGCGTGATGCCGGCATCGTCACATCTTCGATCGCCGGAGTGTCAACGGCTCCGAAAGCGAGCTCGACCAACGCACGGGTGGACTCGGGAAGCGGCTCGGCGCGAGCTGCGTCCCCCCAACGTTGTGGATCCATCTCAGGAGTCATGCGTTACAGTGTGACACATGGTGTCCATTCGTCACAAGGATCGGATTCTCGACGCAGCCCGAGAGACGATCCTTTCCGTCGGTTGGAAGCGCGCAACGCTGACCGATGTCGCACGGCGCGCGGAATTGTCTCGAATGACGGTCTATCGCGCATACCCGGACATGCAGTCGATCCTCGCTGACCTGATGACTCGCGAATGGGTCGGCCAGATCGAGCAAGTCATCTCTGATGTCGACAACAGCGGCGACAGTGATGCTGAGGTGATCGCTCGTCGCTTCGGTGCGGCCGTCGTGGCGCTTCGTCACAATGAGCTGTTTCGGCGGATCATCGAGGTCGATCCCGAACAACTGCTGCCTTACCTGATAGATCGCCGAGGGCGGTCCCAGGACGTGATCGTCGGTGCGCTTGCCGTACAGATTGCGGCGGCTCAGCCGAGCGGTGAGGTGCGAAGCGGCGATCCGGCACTGTTGGCTCGCGCGCTCATTCTGGCTGCCCACGGGTTCGCGGTCTCCGTGCACACGATGGCGAATGACGGCCTGGCGATCACCGACTTCGACGATGGCCTGGTCGACCTGACTCGGCGGTATCTCGCGCCATGACCCGTATTCAACCCGGCCTCGCGGGTGCCCCACTCGCGGTCGATCTCCTCGTGATCGGCCTCGGTGTCACCGGCTCGGGAGTCGCCCTTGACGCCGCATCTCGAGGACTCTCAGTCCTGGCGGTGGACGCCCATGATCTCGCGTTCGGCACGTCCCGATGGTCGAGCAAGCTGGTGCACGGTGGCCTGCGCTACCTGGCCAACGGGCAGATCGGTGTCGCCCACGAGAGTGCCGTCGAGCGCGGCATCCTGATGGAATCGACTGCCCCGCACCTCATTCATCCGATGCCGATGCTCCTTCCCCTGATGTCGAGCGTGTCGGTCGCCCAAGCGGCGCTTGCGGCCGCCGGCCTCCGCGCGGGTGATGTCTTGCGACTCAGCGCCAGAACGAGTGCGGCGACTCTTCCGCGCCCACGTCGCGTCTCCCGCAACGAAGCGCTTCGACTCGCGCCCTCCCTCCGGCAGTCAGGGCTACGAGGTGGCCTGTTGAGCTGGGATGGCCAGCTCGAGGACGACGCACGGTTTGTGACGTGTTTGGCAAGAACGGCCGCGAGTCTCGGCGCGAACGTACGGACCAGGGCGCGAGTTCTGTCGGCAACCGGCACCGGTGCGACGGTTCGCGATGAGCTGACCGGTACAACGTACGAGGTGACCGCGCGAGGCGTCATCAACGCGGCCGGCGTTTGGGCAGGCACCCTCGTCGACTCGGTCAAGCTGAAACCCTCGCGCGGGACGCACCTGGTTCTTCGCGCCACCACCCTGCCCGGCCTCGCGGCCGCGCTGACGGTCCCGGTCCCCGGAACGACCAGTCGGTTCGTGTTCGCACTCCCCCAACCGGACGGCACGATCTACGTTGGTCTGACCGACGAGGAGACCAATGGCGACATCCCCGACGTTCCACAACCCACCGAGGGCGAGATCGGGTTTCTCCTCGACGTGGTCGGTGCAGCATTGGAGAGGCCGCTTCGACGCTCCGATGTGATCGGTACGTATGCCGGACTTCGACCTTTGCTCGACTCGGGTGGATCGACGGCCGATTTGTCACGCAAGCATGCCGTCCTGACGTCGAGCACCGGGGTCGTGACGGTTGTGGGCGGCAAGCTCACAACCTATCGGCAGATGGCGCAGGATGCTGTCGATGCTGTTGCACTGACCCCGCAGCCGTGCCGGACACATTCGCTGCCCTTGCTCGGCGCGGCTCCTCGGGCCGAGCTAGCCCGACTCGAAGAGCCAGCGCGGCTCGTGCGCCGGTTCGGCACGGAGGCTGCGCTCGTTCTCTCGAACGCCATCGAGGTCAGCGGTTTGGACGAAGCCGAGTTGCTGGCACCCGGTCCACTCGGTGTGACGCTGGCCGAGCTGATCTTCGCGATCACCCATGAGGGTGCTGCCGATGTCGATGACCTGCTGGATCGCCGGACCAGGGTGGGGCTCGTGCCCGCAGATCGCGAGATTGCGCTCCCGATGGCCGAGCGGGCTTTCGGTTTCATCTGATGCGATGCGAGGCATCGCGAAGACCGGGCCTCAAGGCCTTGGCTCGCGTACCAGGACGGTAGATTCTCACGATGAGCACGACCCGGCGGATCTACGAAACCGTGCTGCGGCGTGACCCGAAGTCGCAAGAGGAGATGTCGGCCACCGTGCTGCGCGCGGTGCCGGGCAATGCGGTGCGGCTGGTGGGCGCAAATGCGCTACAACGTTCGGGTGATCAGACGGTCAGCGCCTCAACCGTGCTGCCGTGGCTGTTTCATGCCTTGGGTGTGCCGGTCGCCTTGGCGGGACTGCTCGTGCCGATACGGGAGTCGGGCTCGATGCTGCCGCAGGCGATGCTCACGCCGCTGGTGCTGCGGGTCGCCCGGCGCAAGCGGGTGTTCGTCGCCGGCGCGCTCGTGCAGTCTGTGGCCGTGGCGGCCATGGCGCTCGTCGCGGCCCTTGGCCGAGGCGTCACGGCGGGGGTGCTCATCCTGATCTCGCTGGCTGTGTTCTCGCTGGGCCGGAGCCTGTGCTCGATCTCCTCCAAGGACGTCCAGGGCCGCACCATTCCCAGGGGTGAACGAGGTCAGATCACCGGGCTGTCGACGACAGCGTCGGGGATCGTCGCCATCACCCTCGGCCTGGGGCTGCGTACATACGGTGGCAGCGATCTCGCTGCGAGCGTGTTCGCGTGGATGCTTGCCGCAGGTGCTGCGTTGTGGGTCTTGGCCGCCCTGATGTACGCACGAGTGCTCGAGCCTTCAGGCGAGAAATCGAACCCTGGCGCAGCTGATGATCCCGCACGAGCGCCATCGGGTTGGTGGACGACGACGGTGACGCTGTTGCGTGATGACGTGCCGTTTCGGCGATTCGTCATCATGCGCAGCTTGCTGCTTGTCTCCGCGCTGAGCCCACCGTTCATCGTGAGCTTGGCAGCGTCGTCGGGCGTCGGGGTGTTTGGCGGACTGGGCGGGTTCGTCATCGCTTCGGGCGTGTCCGCGCTGGTGGGCGGCCTGGTGTTCGGCCGACTGGCCGACCGGTCCAGCCGCACGCTCATGGCTGCGGGCGCCGGACTCGCCTCCGCGGTACTCATCGTGTTCGTCACCGTGAGCCGGCTTCCGACCTTCGACGGGGACTCTGCGTGGGGCACGGCATTGTTCATCGGCACCTATTTCGCGCTGACCTTCATACACACCGGAGTACGAGTGGGACGCAAGACCTATCTGATCGACATGGCCGAGGGCGATCTGCGTACCAAGTACGTCGCCGTGTCGAACACGGCGATGGGCGTCATCCTGCTGGTCACGGGGGCCGTCAGCGCTCTGCTGTCGACGTGGGGGCCGCATTGGGCACTGCTGTTCCTCGCCGCGTTGGGCATCCTCGGGGTGATCACCGCAGCGCGACTGCCCGACGTCTCGACCGGCTGAACGCGGAATGGTCTAGGCCAACTGCTTTCACGCTTCACCAAGTCAGAAAGACGAAGAACCGGGACCCCAGTTTCCACTGGAATCCCGGTTCATTTTCGTAGCGGGGACAGGATTTGAACCTGTGACCTCTGGGTTATGAGCCCAGCGAGCTACCGAGCTGCTCCACCCCGCGTCGCTTCGATCACTTTACGGGGCGGCGAGCCACGGATCAAATCCGGGTCGGCGTCCGCCCGAGGCAAACCTCGTCCGCCCAGGGGAAGGATGCATGGGGAGGACGAGGTTTGCGTAGGGACCGTGGTAAACCGTGACTACTTTTTAGGTGCGTCGACGAGTTTGCGTGCTGCGTCGATCGCAGTACCCATCTGGTTGATGCGTTGCTGATAGGTCGCAAGGTCGCCCTTCTTGAGAGCGTCCTGAGCCTGGTCGTAGTACTTCGACGCATCAGCAAGGAGCTGAGATGCCGTCTTGGTGTCGCCAGGGGTCGGCGAGGTGGTCGGCGTGCCTCCATCGTCAGGCGTGGTGCCCTCGGCGAGACCAAGCGCTACGCGCAGTGCCTCATCGAGTGTCGTTCCGAAGCCGACATCGCCGCCGAATGATGCGATGACGAACTGGAGCACCGGATAGGAACCCTCGATCGCGCTGCGCTGGATGTAGACCGGCTGGACGTACAGCAGGCTGTTGCCGACCGGCAGTGTCAACAGGTTGCCAGGCTTGATCGTGGCGTCGGACTGTCGATACTGCAGCAGCGCCTGCGAGACACCCTTGTCGGTGTTGAACGCGTTGGCGATCTGGCTCGGTCCGGGCACCTGCGTGTCGCTGGGCAGCTGCAGGATCTGCATCTTGCCGTAGTTCTCGGTGTCTGTGGCCTCGGAGTTGACCGAGACGAACGCGGCGAGGTTCTGCCTGCTGTTGGGCAGATAGACGCTGGTGACCGAGAACTTCGGGGTGTCCTCCCCCGGCCTGGCTGTCGACAGATAGTACGGCGGCTGCAGGACGTCAGTCTTGACCGCAGGGTCCTCCGGAACCTTCCAACGCTCGCCGTCCTCATAGAACGTCTGCTCGTCGGTCACGTGATAACGCTGCAGCACATCGCGCTGCACCTTGAACAGGTCGACGGGATAGCGCAGGTGTTCCAGCAGCTCGTTGCTGATCGCCGACTTGGGCTTGACGACATTCGGGAAGACCTTCATCCAGGTCTTGAGAACGGGATCCTTGGTGTCCCACTGGTAGAGCTTGACCGTGCCGTCATATGCGTCGACGACGGCCTTGACCGAGTTGCGCATGTAGTTGACCTGATCGGTTGGCAGTGCCGCCTGGGATTCACCCTCGGTCAACGTGTCGGCCGTGGCGTCCTTCAGCGAGCGGTGCTCAGAGTTGGGATAGGAATTGCTGGTCGTGTAGGCATCCACAACCCAGACGACACGACCCTTGACGACTGCTGGGTAGGAGTCACCATCAACTGTGAGCCACGGTGCAACCTTCTCGACGCGGTCACGAGGCTCGCGATCGTAGAGGATCTTGGAGTCGGTGTTGACTCGGTTCGACAGCACGATCTTGGGCTCGGCGAACTTGAACGCGTAGAGCGCCTTGTTGAAGATGCCGCCGATGGGTACACCGCCCTTGCCGTCGTACGTGTTCTGGGTGGCATTGGCCTTGTCGTCGCCGCCGGAGGCACCGCCGCGAGGGATGTCGACCTCGATCGGGTTGGAGCCCTTGGGCCGCCCGACGATCGAGTAGGCCGGCGACTGCTCACCGAAGTAGATGCGCGGCGGAGTCTTCGTCTTGAGCTCGCCCACCGGCGGGATGTCGCGCTCGACGAATACCGGCTCGCCATTGGGACCGCGCTGGTTTCCTCGAGCTGCGATGACGCCATAGCCGTGCGTGTAGACCGTGTGATCGTTGGCCCAGTTGCGTTGCGATGCCTGCAGGCCCTTGAGGTCAAGCTCGCGTGCCGCGATGAGGATGTCCTGCGGCTGATCGTTGTCGCCGAGCTTGTAGCGATCGACATCGAGCGTCGGCGGCACCGCGTAGTAGCCACGCACCTGCTGCAGCTGCTCGAAGGCCGGCGAGATCAGGGTCGGGTCGAGAAGACGCGTGCTGACCCGCGATTCCGCCGACGCGGCGAGCTCGGCCGGTGTCAACGTCGTGTTGGCCGAATAGGACTCGACCTTGACGTCAGCCACGTCGTACGCGTCTCGTGTCGCCTTGATGTTGCGGGCAATGTACTTGCCCTCCTTGTCGGGCTCTGACGGGTTGACCTGGAAGCCCTGCAACACGGCCGGCCAGATGGCGCCGATCAGGATCGACGCGACACCGAGCAGACCCAGGCTCATGGCAGGGAGCGCCCACGAGCGGACGAAGAGCGAGGCGAAGAACAAGATCGCGCACAAGATCGCGACGTAGATCAGAATGTTCTTGCTCGGGATGCGGGCGTTCGCATCGGTGTAGCCGATGCCGTCGAACAACTTGGACGAGCCGATCGCCAGACCGAAGCGGTCCAGGTAGTAAGACACCGCCCGCATCAGCACACCGAGGCCGACCAGCAACGAGAGATGCACCTGAGTGGCGCGGGTGAGCTTGGGTCCGCGACCAGCGATGCGGATGCCGCCGTACACGTAGTTGACGAACAACACCGCCAGCACGGTGATGACAACCATCGCGAACGAGAACGACGTGACGAACCTGAACCACGGGTAGTCGAAGACGAAGAAGCTGACGTCCTTGCCGAACTGCGGATCCTTGATGCCGAACGACGTGCTGTTGCGCCACATCTTGTACGTGTCCCAGTGGCTGGCAGCCACCGAGCCGGCAAACGCCGTGAGCACGATGCCAGCGACGATCAGCACGGGACGCAGGATGGGTGTGAGTGCGAGGCGGTAGCGGTATGCCGGGTCGTCGCGGCGTACGGGCACCGAGTCAGGCCGCGTGCGATAGGCAATGTAGAGGTTGCCGACCACGAACAGGCCAAAGATCAGGCCCATGATCAAGAACAGGACGATGCGGGTCACCAGCACGCTCTGGAAGACATCGCTGTAGCCGACCGATTTGAACCACAGGCGATCGGTCCACACGCTCGTGAAGATCGAGCCGAGGAACAGCAGCACGGCAAGGGTGACCAGCGTGGGCACCAGCACCCGCCGGCGACCATCAGGTGGGCGCGGCGCCGATCGCGGTCTGGGTGTTCCGAAGATGTCGCTCACGTTGCTCCTGGGTGGGGTGAAGTAAAGACTCTATGCCAGTGTCTGGCGGAGCTGCTCGATCAGCCCGGGTACGAGATCTGGTCCTTCGAGGAGTTCAGCCTCGTCGGGATGCCGGGCGCGAACGGCACTGTGTGCTGCACCGTCACGGGTCACCGCAGCGATGAGTCGTACCTCTTGACGATCTGGATGCTCAGCGGCGGCAGTCATCATCTCGTCGGGATCGTCGGGAAGGGCCGCCTCGGCCTCGGGAGGAAGCATGATCCGTTCGATCACCGCCGCGCAGCCCATCACGCTGTCGGGCCAGGCGATCTCGGTGAGCAGATCCTCCAGGAGTCGATCGCTGGGCACACCATCCTGCTCTACCAAGGTGATCTCGCCGGCTTCGGACGCCAGCTGCTCAGCCAGATCCGGGTGCTGGGAGACGAGCTCTGCGGTCGGAACCAGGGCGAACAGGCGGGGCGCCTGATCCCAACCGTCGGCGGCGACATACGTCTCCATCTCCAACGCCGCCCTACGTAGCGGCGAGTCGGGCATCAGCTGCACGACGGCACCTTGGCCTTGGAATCCTTGGCCAACGCTTCCAGAGAGCTGATCGCGTCGGCGAGCCTGGAGATCTTGACGAGCTTGAGGCCGAAGTCATCCCCGTCGGCGGCCTCGGCGCAGTTGGCGGCCGGTACGAGGAAGATGTCCGCGTCGTGGTGCGCGGCTCCGGCCATCTTCTGACGCACGCCACCGATCGGACCGACAGTGCCGTCGGGCGCCATCTCGCCTGTGCCGGCAACCTTCTCGCCGCCGGTCAACGAACCGGGTGTCAGCTTGTCGTAGATCGCCAGCGCAAACATCGTGCCTGCACTCGGGCCGCCAATCGTGCGACCGACGTTGTTGTTGATCGTGAAGGGGTAGGTGTACTTCGTACCAAGGGTCACACCGATGCGCGGCACACTCGGATCTTCAGGGGCCGCTTTCGTCGTGATCGAGATGTCCTGAGCGGCCCCCTTGCGGCTGATCGACAACTTCACGATATCGCCCGGCTTGTAGGCGCCGACAGCCTTGACGAGGGCCTCTGCGGAGTCGACCAAGGTGTCGCCGACTCCTATCACCAGATCACCCTCCATGAGCTTGCCGTCGGCCGCACCACCCTTGGCCACCTCCACGATCTGCGGGGTGCCGGTCACGGTGAAACCAGCTGCGCGCAATGCAGCCACCCGCGAGGAGTCCTTTGAGCTGTCGAGCTCGGCGGCTGACTCCTTGGTCGATTGCGTCGCGGTCTCATTGTCGGGATAGATCAGTGACTTGGGCACGACCGCGATGTCGGAGCTGAAGTAGGAAGTGATGGCCCTGCCCAGCGACACGTTGCTGTCGGCGCGGGTCACCGAGACCGTCGTGAAGTCGAGCGATCCGTTGGTCGGGTAGGTCTTGACGCTTTTGTCGAAGTTGAACATTGGCTTGCCCTCAAACTCGCCGAGGGTGTCGAACGCTGGGCCGGGACGCATCGTGACGTACGGCACGGGCACGAGCAACGCAATGCACGTCAGGGCGATGAGTGAGAGCGCCGCGACGAGCATCGTCGTATAGCGGCGACTCAATCTCGATGCGTCGGACACATCCCGAGCGTAGTCAACGCCGGCAACTCAGACCCATGCGGAGTCGCCGGACTCGAAGGTCTGATGCTTCCACACGGCAACGTCGGTCTTGAGCTCGTCTATCAGTCTCCTGCAGGCGTCGAACGCCTCCGCCCGATGCGCAGCAGAAGCGGCGACCACCACCGCGAGGTCGCCGACCTCCAGATCGCCGATCCGGTGCACCGCGGCGAGGGCCATGACATCGGTCTCGTCGGCGATGCGCTCAGCCACGACTCGCAGACCTTCGAGAGCTGTGGGGTGCGAGGAGTAGCCGAGGGCCGTGACCGGCTCACCGCTGTCGTGGTCGCGCACCGTACCGATGAAGATGCAGATGCCACCAGCCGCCGGATCCGTCACCGCGGAGTACACCTCGTCAAGGCTCAGCGCCTCGTCGCGGATGTCGAGCAGGCGTACGGCAGGTGTGCTCACCAATTCATCGTAGGGCGAACAAACGTGGAGTCCGCCGTTCGGGTGGCTACTGTTGACGTATGTCCGAGGACGATAAAGACGACGAAGCGCTCGACCCACAGAACCCGTTTGCTGGCACGCCGATGGAGCAGATCTTCGGCGCGTTCGCCGGTGGTCAGATGGACATGACGCAGATCATGGGCCAGATGCAGAAGATGTTCGCGCCGCACGAGGGCAGCGTCAACTTCGACCTCGCGAAAGACGTCGCACGTCACACAGCCGCGGCGGCCGGGCCCGATCCAACACCGAACGCCGCCCAGCAGGGCGCACTCGACGACGCCGTACGCCTCGCTGAGTCGTGGCTCGACAGCGCCACGAGCATTCCTGCCGGCGCGACGACGTCGACCGCCTGGAGTCGGGCCGAGTGGATCGAGGCGACCTCTGGCACGTGGCAGACACTCGTCGAGCCGATCGCCCAACACGTCGTCAGCGCCATGACAGACGCGTTGCCCGACGAGGCCAAGACCATGGCCGGACCGCTGATGGGCATGCTCTCGCAGGCCGGCGGTGCGATGTTCGGCCAACAGGTCGGCCAGGCGCTCGGCGGGCTCGCCGGCGAGGTGCTCTCCTCCACCGAGATCGGCCTCCCACTGGGACCCGAGAAGGTCGCCGCCGTGCTTCCCGAGGGCATCAGGGCATTCGGCGATGGACTTGAGCACTCGGCCGCTGACGTCCTGTTGTACGTCGTGCTGCGCGAGTGCGCGCATCACCGACTCTTTCAGCACGCTCCGTGGCTGCGGCCTGCGCTTGTGGGCGCCGTCGAGGAGTTCGGTCGTGGCACACGCATCGACGTGTCGGCGATCGAGTCGCAGATCCGCGATATCGACCCATCGCGCCCCGAAGCGATCCAGGAAGCGATGAGCGGTGGACTGTTCGAGCCCGAGAGCACGCCCGAACAGCTCAAGGCACTCGAGCGCCTCGAGACGTTGCTCGCCTTGATCGAGGGATGGGTCGACGAGGTCGTCGCGCAGGCCACGAAGGACCGGATGCCCGCGGCCGCACCACTCGCTGAGGCGATGCGTCGTCGTCGCGGCGCCGGCGGGCCCGCCGAGCAGACATTTGCGTCGCTGGTCGGCCTTGAGCTGCGTCCCCGCAAGCTCCGCGAAGCAGCAACACTGTGGGCCGCAATGCGCGATCGTCAAGGGCCCGACGAGCGTGATGCGCCCTGGAGCCATCCCGACCTGATGCCCCAAGCGGCCGATCTCGACGATCCGTTGGGCTTCGCCCAGGGCAAGAACCGCACCGAGAGCGACGATGCCTTCGACGCGGCGCTTGGCGAGCTGCTCGACGCTCCACGTGACGATCCCCGACCGGACCCTCAGTCCGAAGACGAGTGACGCTGCACGACGATGCGCGCAGCGTGCTCACGCGCTGGGCGGCACCCGACGATGAGCAGGCCCGGCTGCGTCTCACCTACCTCGATCACCTCGACCGCCATGACGATGCGACAAGCCGTCACTGCCACCCCGATCACCTGACGGCGAGCGCGCTGATCTTCTCCGCCGACTTCCAACACGTGCTGCTCACATTGCACCACGTGATCAAGCTGTGGCTGCAGACCGGCGGACACTGCGATCCCGAGGACGAGTCACTCAAGGGCGCGGCGCTGCGCGAGGCGAAAGAGGAGAGCGGCATCGAGGGCCTGACGATCGACCCCGTGCCGGTGCTGCTGTCACGACACGAGGTGCCGTCGTGCGGACCGATAAGACCGTCACATCACCTTGACGTGCAATATGTTGCCCTGGCCCCGCCCGGCGCCCACCCGGTGATCAGCGACGAGTCCGACGAACTGGAGTGGTTCGCGATCGGCGAGCTGCCAACCGACACTGATGACTCGGTGCGTGCCCTCATCGCTGCTGGAACGAGACGCCTTCGAGGAAACCCTTAGCCTTCGCGGCATCGGGAAACGCGTCGACCAGCGTCCAGAATGCCCTGCTGTGGTTGGGCTCGATGAGATGCGCGAGCTCGTGCAGCAGCACATAGTCAACGACATACGAAGGCATGCCCTTGAGCCGGTCAGACAGCCGGATGCTGCGATCGGTGCTGGTGCACGATCCCCAGCGCGAGTTCTGGTTGGAGACCCAGCGCACCGAGCTGGGGATGGCCTTGCCGGCAAGCCAGGTGCCGGAGAGCACGGCTGCGCGGTCGTAAAGCTCGTCATCACTTGGCTTGGACCGCTGGTCGCGGCGGTCGAGGCGGTCGACAAGACTACGTACGACTCGCTCCTCCTCGGCTCTGGAAAGGTGCGCTGGCACCAGCACGATTGTCTTGTCGCCTTCACGATGTGCGCTGACGGTGCGCTTGCGCCGTCGGCTCCGCCGAATCTCCACCTCTGCCATGGGCCCGAATCTATCTGCCGGCTTCGACATTTTTTTCGTCCACAGCGCGTCGACCACGTTTTTGCAGGTCACCGCCCGCGGACGCCGGGGCAGAGGAATCGTCGCCCACAGGTTGTGCACCGACCACCCCCAGCGTGTCCACACCGGGCACCGGCGATCCCCACAACTTGTCCCCACTGTTATCCACAGGCGTGGACAACAGTCTTCCGATTTTGCTTGACCACGGCTGCGCCCCGACCTAGCGTGATCGCCAATTGAGGCTCTCGGCTGGGCGAGCATGGGGAAGGCACACTCACGCCGAGAGCCTCTTTTCGGCTCACGACGGGCATTCTGCTCCCGCGCAACTCGCCGGAGGGTTTCACGCTCAGCTGAGCGTGAAACGCCGCTTGCCCGCGTACGCTCAAGGTGACTAGCAACACAACGGCAAGGAGGCCGCAATGTCAGAAACATGGAGTGGCGATTTCTACTGCGTCAAGTGCAAGGAAAAGCGCGAGACGTCAGGCGAGGTCCACGTCAGTGACAAGGGCACTCGTATGGCCAAGGGCATCTGCCCGGTCTGCGGCACGAAGCTCAACCGGATTCTCGGCAAGGCCTGAGTCCCGCAACTTCCCCGAACTTCAATGAAGGCGATCCGCGCAACGCGGGTCGCCTTCATTGCGTCTGTGGATGGCTGGCTCGCCGCATTGCTGATGTGGCGCCACGCTGTGCGACATGACATTTCGACCCGCTCTCCGTCCTGGCGCTCCGCTGTTGCGGCGTGACGCCACCAACCTGCAGGTCGGTACGTCGCCGGGCGTGGTGATATCCGACCAGCCGGGGCTACTGGCACTGCTGCGGCTCACCGATGGGACGCGTGACGTCGAGCGGCTGCAGGCGTACGCGGACAGCAACATCCCCGAGCTCGACTGTGACGTCGCCGCGCTCATGCGCCAGCTGTTGGCAATCGGCGTCGTCTATGACTCCTCGCGGTGGAGTGCACCTCAGCGCCGCGGACTCGACGCTGAAGCGAGGCACGCCGACCTCAGCTCCGACGATCCGGCCCAGCTCACCCGACGCGCGGGGTTTCGAGTGGCATTCCATGCTGATGCCCCATCCGGGCCGATGATCGACGTCGCACGCAGCGTTCTCGCGGCTGCCGGCATACGCGAGCTCGACTCGAACGAGCCCGACCTGCTGGTGGTGGCAACCTGCGGCGAACCGTCGAGAGCAGTGTTCGAGCGGCCCACCCTGGCGGGGATTGACCATCTGCTCGTCATGATCGACGAGGATCGCGTACGCCTCGGACCGCTGGTGCGCCCGGGCCGTGCGCCGTGCATCTCGTGCTACGACCTGCATCGCAATGACTGGGACCATGCATGGAGCGCTCTGATCCCGCAGCTTGGCCGCAACACCCGCATGATCACGCCGCCAGCGCTCGACGTCGTCACGGTGCACGCTGCGGCGCTCGAGCTCGCCATCGACGTGTTGAGCTACTGCGACGGGCGGCCAGCTCGCACGATTGGTCAGTTCCTCGCTGTCGGTCCGGGCCATGACCAGCGCGGTGTGTGGCCACTGGCCTTCCATCACGGATGCTCCTGCGCACTTCTCAGCGCGGCTTAGTGGGCAGGCCCGACTATCCTGAATCGGTGGGAGAAAAGCCTGAGGGGAGACCGCTGAGCGGCAGCGCGTTCGCGCGTACGGCTC
>MTKY01051237.1_pt1 | contig 32155 bp, 26 predicted proteins | sample 1042731 | NCBI WGS metagenome assembly MTKY01 (sample SAMN06212206, study PRJNA360538) | anaerobic digester metagenome | biome: Wastewater treatment plant; material: sludge; isolation source: anaerobic digester fed with sludge from wastewater treatment plant | place: Denmark: WWTP Soeholt ...
ACCCGCGAGGTCTCGGATGTCTACCAGGATGCTTTCGGGGAGGGCTCGTTCATCGGCAAGGGCATCTATGACGTTGATGCGTTTCGCCAGGCCGTGGATGGTCGGTTTCCGGAAGATCTCATTCTGAGCCACGACCTGCTGGAAAGCGGGTATGCACGCTCGGCCCTGGTGAGCGATGTCGACCTCATCGAGGAGCATCCCGGTAGTTACATCGTCGAGGCCAGCCGGCGTCACCGGTGGATACGCGGTGACTGGCAGATTGCCGGGTGGCTCCTGCCGAGTGTGCCTGGAGCGGCAGGCTCAGGTGGCACCACGACCAGGCGTCAACCCAATCCTCTCTCGTGGCTGTCGCGGTGGAAGATTCTCGACAACCTCCGACGCAGCCTCGTATCGTTATCGCTGCTCGCCATGCTGGCAGGCGGATGGTTGTTCGGTCCGGGGCCGGCGTGGTTCTGGCTTCTCGTGGTCGCCGCGGTGGTGTGCGTGCCGCCGCTGCTGTCTGCCGTGATCGAACTCCTCCGCAAGCCCGCGCAGCGCAACTGGCTGGTGCACGCGGGCCTGACAGGAGGGTCCGTGCTCCGGCCGATAGTGCTTGCAGTGCTGAGCCTGGTCCTGTTGCCTTATGACGCGCTGATTTGTACGGATGCAATCCTGCGCTCGGGTGTGCGTATGCTGTTCACGCAACGCGGATTGTTGCTCTGGCAACTGCCGTCCTATGCGCGCCGCAACGAGCGTCGCACCCTGGCCGGATTCTTTGCCGAGATGTGGGCCGGGCCCGCTGTAGCTGCCGCGCTGGGGCTGGCATTGGTATGGCGAGCGAATGCCGCCGGCTCGGCGGAGTCGCTCGTCCTCGGTGCGCCGCTGCTGCTCCTCTGGCTGGCATCTCCGGTTGCGGGCTGGTGGATCAGCCGGCCGCTTGTGACGCCCGATCCCGAGCTGAGCGTGAAACAGCAGGCGTTTCTGCGTTCGGCGGCCCGGCGGACCTGGCGCTACTTCGCGGACTTCGTCGGTCCGACGGATAACTGGCTTCCACCCGACAACTATCAGGAGTATCCCGCACCCGCCATCGCGTCGCGCACTTCGCCTACCAATATGGGCATGTCGCTGCTGGCAGACCTTGCCGCGCACGATTTTGGCTATATCCCTGCCGGAGAATTCCTGCGGCGCGCCGCCAATACTCTCGCGACGATGGACAAGCTGGAACGCCACCGCGGTCATTTCTACAACTGGTACGACACGCGTACGCTGCAACCGCTCCACCCGCGATACGTCTCGTCGGTGGACAGCGGCAACCTGGCCGGCAGCCTGCTCACCTTGCAGGCGGGACTGGCCGAACTGAAAGACCAGCCCGTGTTGTCAGCCAACGCTTTTCAGGGTCTGCAGGACACACTGCAGGTGTTGTCCGAGCATGTGCCCGGGTTACCGGCCCCGGAGCTTGCCGGGAAAATACGGGCGCTGCAGGACACCCTTCGTCCATTCACGCCGCCCCAGACCGTGGCGGGTGTGCCGTCTCTGGCGGCAGCCACCAGCGTGCTCGACGCAATCCACGATGCGGGCAAGGGGCTGATCGCGTGGCTGCCCGCGGATATCGACATCGACGGCGAACTGTATTACTGGGCGCAGGCCTTTGACGGCCAATGCCGCGCGCTTCGCGACGAACTCGGGTTCCTGGTCCACGATCCGGAGCGCTTCGTTGGCATCCCCACGCTGGCGGAGCTGAGTACCCCGCCAGTGGGGACGCAGGCGCAGGCAGCGTCCGGGGCAGCACTGGCGCATTATCCGGGCGCCGTGGAGCGAATCGGAGCAATCGAAGAACTGATCAATCGATGCAGTGCGCTGGCGGAGATGGATTGCGAGTTTCTCTACGACGGCGCGAGTGGCTTGCTGAGCATTGGCTACGACGTGGACGAACGGCGCCGTGACCCGGCCTGCTACGATCTTCTGGCCTCCGAGGCACGCCTGGCCAGTTTTCTTCTCATCGCTCAGGGACAGCTGCCGCAGAAGCACTGGTTCGCGCTGGGCCGCCTGCTGACCAGCCATGGCGGCGAGCTGAGCCTGATCTCCTGGAGCGGCTCGATGTTCGAGTATCTCATGCCGCTGCTGCTCATGCCGGGTTACGAGAATACCCTGCTCGACCAGAGTTGCAGGGCCGCCGTGTCACGCCAGATCGAATACGGCCGGCAACGTGCCGTGCCATGGGGGATTTCGGAGTCCTGCTACAACGCCACCGATGTGCAACACGTCTATCAGTACCGGGCGTTCGGAGTCCCCGGGCTCGGTTTCAAGCGCGGGCTTGGCGACGACCTCGTCATCGCGCCCTACGCCAGCGCACTGGCGCTGATGGTGATGCCGAGGGAGGCCTGCCGGAATCTGCAAACACTGGCTGAACAGGGGTTCCTCGGCGCTTGTGGCTTCTACGAAGCGATCGACTACACCCCGACACGCGTGCCGAGGGGCAAGAATCACGCCGTCGTACGCGCATTCATGGCGCATCACCAGGGGATGAGTCTCCTCGCTTTTGCGCACGTGTTGCTGCAACAGCCGATGCAGCGCCGGTTCATGTCCGATCCGCTGGTACGCGCAACGGAATTGCTGCTGCAGGAGCGGGTGCCGAAGAAGGGTGCGACGCTGCACCCGCACGCGGCCGAGGTGAGCGCCGCTGCTCATCCAGCCGCCGCGGAAATCGGCGCGATAATGCGCGTGTTCACCGACGTCAACACGGCCATACCACAGGTTCACCTGCTGTCCAACGGGCGCTACCACGTCATGGCGACCCATGCGGGCGGCAGTTACAGCCGGTGGCACGAACTCGCGGTCACCCGCTGGCGGGAGGATGCCACGCGCGACTGCTGGGGCACATTCATTTACCTGCGCGACCGCGACAGCGGACACTATTGGTCCACTGCATATCAGCCGACGATGCGCCGCGCCGATCATTACGAGGCGATCTTCGTTCAGGCGCGGGCCGAATACCGGCGTCGTGACCAGGCGATAGAGGCGCACACCGAGATCAGCGTGTCACCGGAGGACGACGTCGAGATCCGCCGGGTAACGCTCGTCAACCACTCATCACGTACTCGTCGCATCGAGGTGACGAGTTACGCGGAGGTTGTGCTGGCGCCATTGAATGCCGACCTGGCGCATCGTTCTTTCAGCAATTTGTTCGTGCAAACCGAAATCCTGCAGGAGCGTCATGCGATCCTCTGCACCCGGCGACCGCGGACGCCGGGCGAGCGGACACCCTGGATGTTTCACCTGTTTGCGGCACCCGGTGCCGTTGTCGACGAACCGACATACGAGACCGACCGCGCCCGATTCATCGGGCGTGGGCGGACGGCAGCGAATCCGGAGGTGCTGGACGACGATGGCCCCGAGGCCCTGTCGAACACCGCGGGCGCGGTGCTCGATCCCATTGTGGCGATCCGCCGTACCCTGAGCCTGGCGCCCGACGAGGCGGTTACGGTACAGATTATCTCGGGTGTCGCGGAGACGCGCGAGGCCGCACTTGCCTTGATCGACAAGTACTGCGACCGGCATTTCGTCGAGCGCGCTTTCGAGATGGCGTGGTTTCAAAGCCAGGAGGTGCTGCGCCACCTCAGCGCGACCGAGGCCGATGCGCAGGTCTATGGGCAGCTGGCGTCCTCAATGATTTACGGCAACGACCTGCGCCGTGCCGCGCCCGGCATCATTGCCCGTAACCAGCGGGGGCAATCCGGGCTCTGGCGGTTTGCCATTTCGGGCGATTTGCCGATCATGCTGCTGCACATCGGCGACCTCGATCGCATCGGCGTGGTCAGGCAGGCGCTCCAGGCGCACGCCTATTGGCGCAGGAAAGGCCTGACAACGGACCTGGTGATCGTAAACGAGGATTTCTCCGGCTATCGGGCGCTGCTGCATGATCAGATCATGGGGTTGATCAATACGGGCCCCGAAGCGCAGCTTCTCGACAAGCCGGGCGGAGTATTCGTGCGCCGTGCCGAGGAACTCTCCGAGGACGAGCGGGTTCTGCTGCAGACCGTCGCGCGCATCGTTTTCAGCGATACGGTCAAAACGCTGGCCGAACTGCTCGATCGCAGGCGTCAGGGCGCGCGGCTGTCCGACCGCCTGGAGCCCCCGCAGGAAGCGTTGGCCGAACCGGTGTATCAGCTGCCTGCCCGCGAGCGAATTTTCAGCAATGGACTTGGCGGCTTCACGCCTGACGGGCGCGAGTATGTCATCACCCTCGAACCCGGGCAGGATACGCCGGCGCCCTGGGTCAACGTGATTGCCAGCCCGCTCATCGGTACGGTCGTCAGCGAGAGCGGCGGTGCGTACACCTGGGCTGGCAATGCCCACGAGTTCCGGCTCACCACCTGGCACAACGATCCTCTGAGTGATACCAGTGGCGAGGCGTTCTACATCCGCGACGAGGATTCGGGGGCATTCTGGTCGCCGACACCGCTGCCCGCGCGCGGGCGCTCCGGTTATGTGTGCCGGCATGGATTCGGATACAGCGCGTTCGAGCACTACGAAGCAGGCATTGACTCCGAACTGTTCACCTACGTCGCAATGGATGCGCCGGTCAAGTTTGTGGTGATCAAGCTGCGCAACGCCTCGAAACGCACCCGCAGCCTGTCCTTGACCGGATACTGGGAACTGGTGCTCGGCGAGTGGCGACATACCAACCTGATGCACGTGGTGACGGAAACCGATCCGCACAGCGGTGCGCTCTTTGCCCGCAATGCCTACGGCCGAGAATGCGCCAACCGGGTGGTCTTTGCGCACGTCAACGAACCGGATCGGTCCGTCAGCGGCAACCGCACCGAGTTCATCGGGCGCAACGGTTCGCTGGCGAGTCCGGCCGCGATGCGCTCCAAGCGCCTGTCGGGCAGGACAGGTGCCGGCTTCGATCCGTGTGCGGCAATACAGGCCCGGATCGATCTCGCCGCGGGCCAGGCACGCGAGATCGTGTTCGTTTTCGGCGCTGGCGCAGATGCGGAGGAGGCGCGGCATTTCGTCGCCCGATTTGGTGGACGCGTGGGTTCGCGGCAGGCGCTGGAGGCGGTGTGGGAGCACTGGAACCGCGCCCTCGGGGCGGTGAACGTGACGACGCCGGACCCCGCACTCGATATGCTGGCCAACGGCTGGCTGGTCTACCAGACGCTGTCCAGCAGGGTGTGGGGCCGCAGCGGCTATTACCAGTCCGGCGGCGCCTACGGTTTCCGTGACCAACTGCAGGACACCATGGCGCTGATCCATACCATGCCCTGGCTCGCACGCGAGCAGCTGATCCGCTGCGCCGAGCGCCAGTTCCTCCAGGGTGATGTGCAGCACTGGTGGCATCCGCCAAATGGCCAGGGTGTGCGCACGCATTTTTCCGACGACTACCTCTGGCTGCCGTACGCAGCCTGTCACTATGTGCGGGCAACCGGTGATATTGGCGTGCTCGACGAGACAATCCATTTCCTGGAGGGTCGCGAGCTGAATCCGCATGAGGAGTCGTATTACGACCAGCCCCAACGTTCGCCCGAGGCCGCCAGCCTCTACGAGCACTGTGTGCGTGCCATCAGGCGTGGCCTGCGCTTTGGCGCGCACGATCTGCCGCTGATGGGCTGCGGCGACTGGAACGACGGCATGAACCTGGTGGGGCGCGACGGCAGGGGCGAGAGCGTGTGGCTGGCATGGTTCCTGTACGAGAACCTCGTATCGTTCGCGGGGCTGGCGCGTGAGCGCGAGGACCAGGACGTTGCCGAGCTGTACAGCGGCGAGGCGGCGCGGCTGCGCGCCAACATCGAGACCCACGCCTGGGACGGCGCCTGGTATCGGCGCGCCTGGTTCGATGACGGGACTCCGCTCGGATCGTCCGTCAACGATGAGTGCCAGATCGACTCGATCAGCCAGAGTTGGGCGGTCATCTCCGGCGGCGGAGATCCCGTGCGTGCCGGCCAGGCGATGGCGGCGGTGGACGATCGTCTCGTGCGGCGCGATGCGCAACTGATCAAGCTGCTCGACCCGCCGTTCGATCGATCGGAAATGCAACCCGGTTACATCAGGGGCTATGTACCCGGCGTCCGCGAGAACGGCGGCCAATACACCCATGCGGCGATCTGGGCGACAATGGCCTTTGCCATGCGGGGTGACCGGGAGCGCGCGTGGGAACTGGTTGGCATGCTCAATCCCGTCAATCACGGCAGTACGCCGGATGCGATCGAGTGCTACAAGGTCGAGCCCTACGTCATGAGCGCGGATGTCTACGCGCGCTCGCCGCACGCCGGCCGCGGCGGCTGGACCTGGTACACCGGTGCCGCGGGCTGGATGTACCGGCTGATCGTGGAGACTCTGCTGGGCCTGCAGCTGGAAGTTGACTACCTGCGGATTGCGCCGTGCATCCCGGCGCACTGGGATACATACACGATCCGCTATCGCTACCGGGAGACGTACTACCAGATCACCGTGAGGTGCGACGGCACAACACCTGCGCGAGTGATCCGCCTGGTGCTGGATGGAACCGAGATCAACGGCGCCGGCGTCGAAGGGCCCGGCAGAGGGCGGTTCCGTCTCGTGGACGACCGCCGCGCGCATCAGGTCGAGGTGGAGCTGGGTTGAAGGCAGGTTCGATTCGCGGCTGCGATTCAGTGATCGACGCGGTGGTCGTCGACGCGCGGGATCCGCGCCGAGAGGAGAAAGTAGGTGCTGCTGTCGCCGAGCGCGGGCTGGCGCAGGCCTGAGCGGACCCAATTCGATTCAACATGGGAGGTGAATACGGTGTATCAAGTGAATCTGGAAGGCAAGGTGGCACTGGTCACCGGCGGCAGCCGGGGCCTGGGGCGGGCGATGGTGCTCGGCCTGGCACGCGCCGGCGCCGATGTGGTGATCGCCAGCCGCAAGCTGGCGGGCTGTGAGGCGGTGGCGGAGGAAGTGCGTGCGCTGGGGCGCCAGGCGCTGCCCGTCGCGGCCCACGCCGGACAGATGGAAAGCCTCGATGCGCTGCTGGAGGCGACCTACCAGCGCTTTGGCAGGCTGGACATCCTGATCAACAACGCCGGCACCAACCCGGTGACCGCGGGGCTCTCCGAGCACACGCCGGAACTGTTCCAGAAGGTGTTCGAGGTCAACACCAAGGGTCCGTGGTACCTCGCTTCGCGCGCAGCGCCGCGCATGGCGGCGCATGGCGGAGGCTCGATCATCAACGTGCTTTCGGTGAGTGCGCTGAAGCCGTCGCCTTACCAGGGTTTCTACGCTGCCACCAAGGCGGCGTTGCACGCGCTCACCAGTGTCATGGCGGCGGAATGGGCTGCTATGGGTATTCGGGTCAACGCCCTTGCTCCGGGCAGCTTCCACTCGGACATGTTCGACAATTCGGCCAAGGTCCTGCCCGGTTTCATGGAAGGTTCCATTGCGAAAACGCTGCAGAAACGCGTCGCGGAGACAGATGAAATCATCGGTTCGGTGATGTATCTGGCGAGCGATATGTCCAGCTACACCACGGGCTCCACGCTGGTGACCGACGGCGGCTACCTGGTGCTGTGAGATGAGCATGACAACCATCGCCTGCAATGAACTCGATGACGGTATCCTCGAGGTTCGTCTGAACCGGCCGGAGCGGCTCAACGCGATCAACCCCGCGCTGATAGGAGAATTGATCGAGGTGTTCCGTGGCTTGCAACGCGACCGCCAGATCCGTGTGGTGATCCTGACTGGTGCGGGAAAAGGATTTTGTGCGGGAGCCGACCTGCAGGAATTCGTTGCTCCGGGTGGAATTCCCGGGACCGCGGGCATGTCGCAACTGGGCTTCGTCTACAAGTTCCAGGAATACCTGGCCGAATTGATGCTGGCCATCCATGAATGCGACAAGCCGGTGATTGCCGCCGTGAACGGGGCCGCCGTGGGTGGCGGGCTGGCGATCGCGCTGGCCAGCGATATCCGCATCGCCTCGGACAGGGCCCGGTTCGGCGCCGTGTTCATCAAGACCGGGTTGTCGAGTTGCGATGTGGGTACCAGCTATTTCCTGCCGCGCCTGGTCGGGGCGGGTGTCGCCGCCGACCTGATGCTGAGCGGCCGGATCATCGACGCCGCCGAGGCGCGCGAAATTCGTCTCGTGTCGCGGGTGGTGACGTCGGCGGATCTGGCGAGCACTGCCATGGATGCGGCACGGTCCATCCGGGAAAATTCGGAGTACGGCGTGTGGATGACGAAGAAGGGTCTGTGGGCGAATGTCGATGCACCGAGCCTGCGTCATGCCATGGAGCTGGAGAACCGCACCCAGGTTCTGGGGAGTTTCACCGGCTGCATGGAGGAGTCCATGCAGGCATTCGGCGAGGGACGCAAACCGTCGTGGAAACCGCTGTGAGGTTTGATTCCTGCTGCCGCGGCGATGTGGCGGGGCCTCGATCGATGCGCGCCATTTGTTGCGATATTTCCCTGGCCCGTTAGCTGCCTTGCAATCCGCCGAACGGCGCGATGCAAAAAAGATCCCTGACATCCGGTGATCTCTGCAGGAAGAACCGTAGCCGGGTGCATTGCCGATATTTTTCCTTGCATTGTGCGTGAATGAAGCATACCCTCCTTGTGCGATCTACGTTTTGGCCTGTCTATCTATACTACCCGTCCGGTTCCCGGGCGTTCGGTTCAAGTCACCCACTACGCTAAGGTTGTTCGTTACTGCGCACGATTTGCGCCTGTTAATCATGTAATGGAGGCCATAATGGCTATCGGAACCGTAAAATTTTTCAACACGACGAAAGGCTTTGGATTCATCCAGCCGGAAGGCGGCGACAAGGACGTGTTCGTCCACATCAGCGCAGTCGAGCGCGCCGGCATGGGCACGCTGAGCGAAGGCCAGCGCGTCAGCTTTGAAGTTGTCTCGGAGCGCGGCAAGAACGCGGCTGACAACCTGAAGCCTGCCTGAATCCGGGCGTGGGGCACTCGTAGAGTGCCCTCCTGCCGGTAAATGAAAGCGGTCCCTCGGGGCCGCTTTTTTTATGCGCACTCAACCCCGCATGGCGGCGCGACGGGACGCGTGTTGCGCACGATGTTCCCGGTTATCATTGCGCATGCCGTCGTGCGGAATTCGGTCGCGAAATGCTCGCATTGCCCGCCCCAGCCGTTGCTTTGCCGCGTTTGCCACGCGTCGCAGGAGAATCAAGCAGATGAAGATTGCCGCAACAGCGTTCGCACTGGCTTGCCTGCTTGCCATTCGGCAACCGCGATCGATACGGCTATAGTTCCTGTTTTTGCGCCGCCTCATTACCGGATGCAGGGTGTGATTGACGTCGGATGAATTTCTACTCGGTTCAATTCCTGCCGTCGCTGATCGGTGCCGCCCTGGCGCTGTTCGTTGCGTTCATCGCCGAGCGGCATCGCCCCGGACCTGCATGGCGCTACATGGTCGCGCTGGGCATTGCAGTTGCCTGGTGGTGCGCGGTGGAGATCCTCTGGCTCGGCAGTGAAACGCCTGCGCAAGCATTGCTCGCGAACCGCATCCAGTACCCGGCGATCACACTGTCGCCGGTGCTGTGGCTGTTTGTGGCGCTTGCGCAGACCGGCAACCGGCAATGGTTGAACCCGACGCGTGCGTGGATATTCCTGGTGCCGCCGGTGATCACGATGATGCTGGGCATTGGCTGCGAGCCAAATGCCGACTCGCTGCTCTGGCGCGGATTTCTCGTGCCGCCGGAGGTTCCGGTACCCCAGACGCTCTACGGGCCGTTGTTCTGGGTGATGGTCGGCTGGGTCTACCTGGTTTTCCTCGCCGGCTGTCTGTTGTTGTTGAAGCATTATGCGCAATCGCCTTATTACCGTACCCAGCTCTATGTCACGGGAATCATCCCGATCGGATTGATCGGCGTGAACGTGGTGTTCCTTGCCGGTTACTGGCCACTGGATTCGGATCCGACACCGCTCGGTTTTGCCGGCTGCTTTGCCCTGCTGTTGTGGGCGATGCTGCGTCATCGCCTGCTCGATCTGTCCCCGATTGGTCGTGGAATCGCGTTTGACAGTCTGCTCGAAGGAGTGCTGATCCTGGACGCCCGCGAAAGGGTGGTGGATGTCAACACCGCGGCCTGCAAGCTGCTGCGACGCAGCGCCGATGCGGTCCTCGGCCGTTCGCTCGCCGAACTGTTGCCGAACGCGGCGCTGGCGATGCTGCTTGCCGAACCCCGCGAGCAGCAGCTGGTGTCGGCCACCGGCGCGACGCTGCTGGTGCAGATCAGGGCGGCGGCGATATCCGATGCGGAAGGTGGAATGGCCGGTGCCGTGGCGATCCTGCGCGATACCACCACCGAGCAGCACGCCCAGCGGACATTGCTCGAAACCCAGCAACGCCTGCAGGATGCGAATGCGGAACTCGAGCGCATGGCTCACACCGACGTGCTGACGGGTCTCGCCAACCGGCGTTTGTTGCTGTCGCGTCTGGAGGAAGAATACGCGCGTGCCCGCCGCCACGGCAGCTCGCTTGCGTTATTGATGATCGATCTCGATCATTTCAAGCAGGTGAACGATACCCGTGGTCACCTGTGCGGTGACCGGGTGCTGGAGACCATCGGCGTCTTGTTGCGCGCACTGAAACGCCCGGCCGATGTCGCGGCGCGCTACGGCGGCGAAGAGTTTGCATTGCTGCTCACCGATACCGACGAGGCGGGTGCCCATGCGGCGGCGAGGCGCGTGCACGAGACCCTGCGCAGCGTCGATCACAGCGATGCCGAAGGCAGGGAGTTTCGCGTCACCTCGAGCGTGGGTGTGGCGCTGCTGGAAGCGCAGGATGCCAACGGCGAGGCGTTGATCGCACGTGCCGACCAGGCGCTATACGCCGCCAAGGCGGCTGGTCGCGATCGGGTTTGCCGGGCCCGCTTTGACCGATTCGAGTTGGTCGTGGGCGGTTGAGAGCGTTCAGATCCCGGTATCGCTGCGCAAGCGCGCGAGTTGTGCGCGTTGTCGTTCGGGATCCGGTGCGTCCGCATGAGCCGCAACCGATTCACCGCGAGATGGCAGTGCCAGCGTGACACCCGCGGCGATCTGGTCGCACAGAGCGCGATAACAGCGCTCGAAGGCCGGAAATGATTTGCTTTCCGGGCTCGAGGCGAGCAGGAACCAGCCGGTTTCACGTCCCGCAAGATACACCGCGGGATGGCTCCAAGCCTGGGCCTGTTTCGGCTCCGGCGCCAGGCAGGCTTCGCGATAGGCCGCATGCACCTCGGGGAGGCCCTGCGCGTCGAGGCGCGCGCTGCGGCAACATTCGAGCATGCGGTGCAGGGTCGGCAGGTACTCCGAGGTTTCTATGCAGCGGCGGGCGCCGAGCAAAATCGTCTCGGCGCTGTGCGAAGCGAGGCTATCGAGCCACAGTTTCTTGACCTGGTTGAGCTGTGATCCGTCGCCGAAGGCGCTGTAATACTGGTTGTGATAGTTGAGCCGGAACAGCGCAAACACCTGGTTGATCGCGTCGACCAGTGCGCTGTCACCGCGTGCATCAGTCGGCCCAGCTGCGGTCCGTGAGGTCCTCGACGAGGCTGCGAGCCCGCGTGCTGCCTGTTGCGCCAGGTCCTTGCCGGTTTTCATTCGAGTGCCCTCCGTTCTTGCCCGGCTGGTGGCTACGGGCCCAATGGTGCTTGACGTGCTGCAGGAACTTGCTGTTCCACGACGGGTAGGCCTCGCCGCTGTCGCTCCAGTACATCTGGAACTCGGGCAGCAAGGCCAGCGCAAACGTCTCGTCGATGTTGGCCATGCGCAGAATGTCGTGTACATCCCCGCTCGGTTGCCAGTTTGCCGGGATGCGGCGCGGTTCGCTGTCGAGTTCCATGGTCGCGGTGTAGCGCGCCCATTGCCGTTTGACGTGCGCGACGAAGCGCGAATTCCAGGTCCGCGCCGCTTCACCGCGCTCGGTCCAGTACAGCACGAATTCGGGCACCGCATCCTCGATGAAGTGGCGGCTGACGCCGGCGCGCTGCAGGATCTCCAGGGCATCGGTATCCGGTTGCCAGTCGGGCCCGATACGACTCGGCAGATCATCGCGATCATCGCTGGCGGCCTGGTGTTCGCGCCAGCGGCGAATCACATGGCCGCGAAACTTCGCATTCCATGAAAAAGCCGGGTCGCCGCGATCGGACCAGTACATCACGAACTCATCGAGCTGAGCAGCGGCAAAGTCGCGCGAGATGCCATGCAGCGCAAGCTGGCGCAACAGTTCCTCGTCGGGCTGCCAGCGACCGGCGATCAGCGACTTGCCTGCGCTCGCCTTCGCCGCGCTATGTTGCGGCACGCGCATGCGTGGCTGCGAGGCGTCGAGGCAAAAGCGCAGGGCGGCGCATTGCTCGAGCGGTGGTGAATCGATCCACAACACGCCCTTTTCGCGCAGGCTGGCCGATACGCGCTGGCAGTCTCGCTCGTTCCAGAACGGCAGCAGGCGCAGCAGTTCCTCCTTGGCGATTTCACGCCACTGCCCCTGGCCCGCGCCGGGCACGAGCTGGGTGAATTCGTGCAGGAATTGCAGCAACAGCGCCTCCTCGAGGCCGATGGTCGCGGCCAGGGTAGGGGAGATCACCAGCGGACGTTCGTGAATGAGACTGGATGCCATGCGCTCGTTTCGGGTGTGCCTGCCTTTGTCTTGGCGCCGTCACCCTGACACAATCGCCTCCAGCGCTCAAGGGAGCCAAGCCTAAGGATAGAGAGTGGCGAAGTCTAGAGTGGTTTTCGTCTGCCAGGACTGCGGTTCCGAGCAGAACAAGTGGGCGGGCCAGTGCCCGGACTGCAATGCGTGGAATACGCTCAGCCAGTTCGTGCAGGCCGGCGGTGCGCGGGCGCCCGCCAGGCGTGGCGGCTATGCGGGAGCGCCGGCCGAGGTGCAGACACTCGACCAGATCGACCTTGCCGAGGTGCCGAGGTTCTCGACCGGTTTCAGCGAGCTCGACCGGGTACTCGGCGGCGGAGTCGTGCCCGGCTCGGTGAACCTGATCGGCGGGCAGCCGGGTGCCGGCAAGAGCACGCTGCTGCTCCAGGCCATGTGCCAGCTGTCGCAGGGCATGGAATCGCTGTATGTCACCGGCGAGGAGTCCCTGCAGCAGGTCGCGCTGCGCGCTCATCGGCTTGGCCTGCCCACGGACAAGCTGAAGATGCTGGCCGAAACCAGTGTCGAGGCCATCACCAAGGCCGCGCAGCAGCTGGCGCCACGGGTGATGGTGATCGATTCGATCCAGGTGGTGCACTGCGAGGAAGTCCCGTCGGCGCCGGGTGGCGTCGCGCAGGTGCGCGAGAGCGCCGCGTATTTCACCCGTTTTGCCAAGGCGAGTGGCGCCGCGATGTTCCTGGTCGGTCACGTGACCAAGGACGGCACGCTGGCTGGACCCAAGGTGCTCGAGCACATCATCGATTGCTCGATCATGCTCGAGGCCGAAGGGGATTCCCGCTACCGCTCGCTGCGCGCCAGCAAGAACCGTTTCGGCGCGGTCAACGAACTCGGGGTGTTCGCGATGACCGATCGCGGCATGCGCGAGGTGCGCAATCCCTCGGCAATATTCCTGTCGCGGGGTGAGGAAGTCTCGCCGGGCAGCGTGGTGATGGTGGTTTGGGAGGGCACGCGCCCCTTGCTGGTCGAGATCCAGGCACTGGTCGACGATAGCATGGGCAGCAACCCGCGGCGGGTCGCGGTGGGTGTGGACCAGAACCGGCTGGCGATGCTGCTGGCGGTGCTGCACCGCCATGGCGGACTGCAGATCGGGGATCAGGACGTTTTTGCCAACGTGGTCGGTGGCATCAAGGTCGCCGAGACCAGCGCCGATCTGGCCCTGTTGCTGGCGATCGTGTCGAGCTACCGGGATCGTAGCCTGCCGGCCGAGCTGGTGAGTTTTGGAGAGGTCGGACTATCCGGTGAGATTCGACCCGTTCCCAGCGGCGGTGAGCGCCTGCTCGAGGCGGCCAAGCACGGCTTTCGCCGGGCCATCGTGCCGCTGGCCAACGTGCCCCGCAAACCCGTCGAGGGCATGGAGGTGGTTGGCGTCACCAGCCTGGCCCAGGCGCTGGAGGCGTTGTAGCCCGTCGCTCAGGCAAAGATTTCCTCGTAGAAATCAAGCAGTGCACACCACGAGCGGCGTGCGGCACGCGCATCGTAGAGTGTCCCCAGCTTGGGGTCGTTGGCGTCGGGCACGGTAAAGGCGTGCAGCACGCCGCCGTAGGCGTGGAGTTGCCAGTCGACCCCGGCATCGCTCATTTCGCGGCCAAAATCCACCACCTGCTGTGGTGGCACCATCGGGTCGGCGTAGCCGTGCAGGGCAAGCACGCGCGCCTTGATCGGGTGCGGCTCGAGGCCGGGTGGCACAAACAGCCCATGCAGTGACACCGCACCGCGGATATCGGCACCGCTGCGCGCCAGGTCGAGCGCACACAGCCCGCCAAAACAGTAGCCCATGATGGCAATGCGCCCGGTATCTACTCCGGGCTGTGCCCGCAGGCAATCCAGCCCCGCGGTGAGTCGATCGCGCAGCAGCGCGCGGTCGGCCAGCAACGGCGCCATCAATTGCGAGTTTTGTTCGGGCCCGCTGCCGAGCACTCCCTTGCCGTAGACATCGAGCGCGAATGCGGCATAGCCGAGGCCGGCGAGCGTGCGCGCCTTGTCGAGCACGAACTCGTCGCGCCCGCCCCAGGCATGCGCGATCAGAATGCCGGGCCTGCGGTCGTCACCATCGGGTCGCGCAAGGAAGCCCTGCAGTGCCTGGCCGGCATGCCCGTAATCGACGTGTTGCTGTTGCATGGAGGTTCCTCGCTCAGTGGCCACGGATCTTTGACTGGGTTTTCTCGGGATGACCCTCCAGGTGGAGCATGCGGTGGTGGGCAGCTTCCGCGAAGCGCCGCATGATGGCCGCGAGATCGGAATCCTCGAGCGCGCGGGCATAGGCAGGCTCGGTCTGCAGCCGCTGGCTCACCTGGTAATGGGCGTCGTCCGCGGAAAGGCTGATGTCTTCATAGTGCAGGGCGACGCTGTCGCCGAGCACCCGGCCGAGCAGTTCGCGGAGCGTGTAGGCGAAAAATTTCTTCACGTCTTCCGCCGATTCGGCGTGGTTGAGGTTGTTGCGGAACTTGTGGGCCAATTCGTTCTCGACCCGGGAATAAGACCTGAAATCCGTCATGGAATGGTACATCTCCTCTGCGCGGCGGGTTTGGCGGTGCGCGGGGCCACTGGCAAGCGGCCATTGGCGGGCGTGAGCCTCCATACTACCGTGCGGTTGCGGCGGCGGTAAACCGCTGGCTCCGGCTGCCTTTTGCAACCCGCGCGGACTCGGGGGTGCGCGGGTTTTGCTGCTATGATGCGCTGCTTTGCAGACCCTGCAGCGGACACAATGCGCAAGACCAAGATCATCTGCACCATCGGCCCGGCCACCAGTTCCTACGAGATGCTGGAGCGGCTCTACAACGCCGGAATGAATATCGTGCGGCTCAATATGTCTCACGGCGATCATGCCTCGCACGAGCGCATCATCAAGGCCATCCGCACCCTGAATCGCAAGGTCAAGTACACGATCCCGGTGATGCTCGACACCCAGGGACCGGAGATCCGCACCGGCCACCTGTCGGCCAGCCTCGACCTGCGCGAGGGCGAGGAAATCACGATCGTCGTGCGTGGCGCCGATGATGTCGAGGAGAGCTCGATACAGATCGATTATGCCGACATCATCCAGGCGGTGAGCGTGGGTGACAAGATCACGGTCGACAACGGACTGATCAATCTCGAGGTGCTGAGCAAGCAGGAGCGGGTGATGCGCTGCCGCGTGATCGACGGCGGTTTCCTGAAGAGCAAGAGTCACGTGAACCTGCCGGGAGTGCGGGTCAACCTGCCGGCCATCACCGAGAAAGACCGCCACGACATCGCCTTCGGAATGGAACAGGAGGTGGATTTCATCGCCCTGTCGTTCGTGCGCGAGGCCAAGGACGTGCGCGAGTTGCGCGAATTCCTCGGCGCGAAGGCCGGCAAGATCAAGATCATCGCCAAGATCGAGGACCAGGAGGGGGTGCGCAATCTCGACGAGATCGTGCGCGAGGCCGATGGCATCATGGTCGCGCGCGGGGATCTCGGTGTTGAAGTGAATTTCTACGAATTGCCCAATATCCAGCGCCGTATCGTGCGCGCTTGCGCCGAGCAGGGCAAGCGGGTGATCGTGGCCACGCACCTGCTCGAATCGATGATCCAGAACCCGGTGCCGACGCGCGCCGAGGTGACTGATGTGGCCAATGCGGTCTATGAAGAGGCGGACGCCGTCATGCTCTCGGGCGAGACCACCATCGGCAAGTATCCGGTCAAGTGCGTGGAATACCTCGATCGCATCTGCCAGGCCGTCGAGCCGCAGCGCGGGCTGCAGTTCACCGAAAAACTGGTGCTGACCGAGCAGAAGCAAAGCCTCGCGGCCAGCGCCGCACATCTCGCGGAGCTGGTCTCGGCACGCGGCATCGTGGTGATCACCCGCCGTGGCCGGATGGCAAGTTTCGTGACCAATTGCCACCCGTTCACCCCGACGGTGTTCGCTTTTTCCAATGACAGCCGCACCCGTCGGCAACTTGCGCTGAATCGCGGCGTATACGCGTTTCGCAGCAACTTCAGCAACAATCCGGAGAAGACCCTCGCCAATGCGTTCGCCATCCTGGTCGAGCGCGAGGGCTTCAGTGCCGGCGACAAGGTGGTGGTGATCTCGGATATTCTCGAGGGTGCCGGCGTCGAGGCGATCCATGTGCGGGAAGTGCCAGCGCTGGACGCTGCCATGCTGGCCGCGGCAAAAAAGGCGGATAGATGAGCCTGTTCCGGACAACCGCGCAGAAACAAGAAGCAACATTGCCATGAACGAGAATGTAGAAGTCAGCGTGCGCTGCGAGTTCCGCCCCGAGAGTTCCAAGCCGGCGGCGAAGCGTTACGCATTTGCCTACCACGTCACGATCAGCAACCGCGGTCCCGAGCATGCGCAGCTGATCAGCCGCCACTGGATCATCACCGATGGCAACCAGCGGCGCGAGGAGGTGCGTGGCCTCGGTGTGGTCGGCGAGCAGCCGCGGATCCCGCCCGGTCAGGCTTATCATTACTCGAGCGGCGCGGTGCTGGAAACCGCAGTCGGCACCATGGAAGGGAGTTATCGCATGGTGCGCGATGACGGGCGCGAGTTCAGTGTGCCGATTCCGGCGTTCCGCCTCGCCGTGCCGCATGCCGTCAACTGATCTGGCTGGCATCCACGCGTTCCTCGGTTGCCTGACGCCGTACGCCTGGATCGAAGCTGCGCTGCTGAACCAGTCGATTCTGTTGATCGATCACGCGAATTGCGAAAAAAAAGCGGCAAGCACCGCTCTGAACCTCATGTTTCGTTATGGCGGAGATTTCGCCTTTCTGGGTAGTTTCTCACGTCTGGCACGCGAGGAACTGCGCCATTTCGAGCAGGTCATCGCGCTGATGCAAAAGCGCGGCATCGATTATCGGCCGCTCGGTGCTGCCCGCTATGCGAGCGGCTTGCGTGACCTGGTGCGCACCCACGAACCGGCCCGCCTGGTCGATACCCTGATAGCCGGTGCCTTCATCGAAGCGCGCTCCTGCGAGCGCTTCGCCGCGCTTGCGCCGCACCTCGATGCCGAGCTGGCGCGGTTCTACACCTCGTTGCTGCGCTCCGAAGCGCGTCACTTCGAGGGCTACCTGGCAGCCGCACAAAAGGCCGCGGGAAAAACCGACATCGGTTCGCGCATTGCGCTGTTCGCGGAGCGCGAACGCACGCTGATCGAGGATGCAGACAGCGACTTTCGCTTCCACAGCGGCTGTCCGGCCTGAGTTCGGAAGAGGAGCCCGCCTGCGCGGGACCTCCGGTCTCAGGGCGTCTTGCACATCAACAGGGCGAGCGGTGATTGTGCGGTTACTTTCACCATGCCGACCAGGTACGTGAGAGCGATGGTGCCATCGAACGCCACCAGCGCATATTCCCATTGCTCCGACAGGCCGTGTGGCACGCCGTAGAGCACGCTGCAAACCGCGGTCAGACGCACCAGCCCCTGCCAGAAAATCACCGGCGCACGGTTGATCATGTCCTTCGATGCCCACATCAGGCAGGCTGCTGCCATCATCAGGAACATGCCGAGCGTCATCAGCGCAACGAACTGCCCGGGCCGGGGATCGGACAGTGCGCCATACCAGGTTCCGGCACCTACCAGAAAATCGAGCGCACCGGTGATGTAGACAAATTTTTGCAACATGAACAGGTTCTCACTGTGTTGTGATTATCAGACGTAGCCGTTGTCACGGTACCACTGAACGGCGTCCGCGAGTGCCGTTGCAACAGGAGTTTGCGGCATTCCGAGTTCATTGATCGCCTTGGCGGGATCCACGTAGACTCGCTGCATCGCAAACAGCGAGGTCTTGTAGGTGGTGATCGGCGGGCGCTTGGTGATGTCGGCCCACAGTTCCATGGCGCGCGCGACCGCCTTCATCACCCAGGGCGGCACCGGTTTGGTGGCGACGTCGGCAATGCCGGCAATCTTTCCTACCAGCCGCGCCAGCTCCTTTTGCTCCAGGTTGCCTTCCTTGTTGGCCAGCAGGTAGACCTCGCCAACGCGGCCCCTCTGCATTGCGAGCAGATGACCGCGTGCCACGTCGCGGACATCGACCACGCAGATGCCGCCATCGAAATAATTCTTCATTTCGCCCTTGAGTATCGAAATGATCAGTTTGCCGGTCGGCGTCGGGGCACGGTCGCCGGGACCGAAGGGCAGGCCGGGACAAACGATCGTGGCCGGGAGGCCCTTGCCGATCAGCCCCAGCACCAGGTGATGGCTCATGAACTTCGACAATACATAATCGCTGCCGCACTCCCAGGCATTGAACATCGTCTCCTCGTTGGCAAGTTCGCCTTCGCGGGGAATGCCGATTGCGGCGATGCTGCTGGTGAACACCACTTTTGTCACGCCCGCCTGCATGGCCGCGCGCATCATGTGGTTCGCGCCTTCGACGTTTATACGAAAATGCAAGGTGGGGTCGCGGGTCCACACCGCGAACAGCGCCGCAAGATGGTAGAGCCCCTCGACGCCCGCGACGCATTTTGCCAGCGATGCCGGGTCGAGCAGATTGCCCTCGACGAATTCCACGTCCATGCCGGCAAGCGGCGAGCGATCCTCGCCCGGCATCACCATCACGCGCACGTCGTCGCCCTGTTCCAGGCACATGCGTGCCACGTGATTGCCGATGAAACCGGTGGCACCGGTAACCAGTACTTTCATGTCCTGTTCTCCAGGTGCCGGCAGAAATCCGGGTCAGCGGCTGATGGGTTTGTAACGAATGCGGTGCGGTTTGGCCCCTTCCTCGCCGAGGCGCTTCTTCTTGTCGGCCTCGTATTCCTGGTAATTGCCCGCGAAAAAGCTCCATTGCGAGTCGCCTTCGGCGGCGAGAATATGGGTCGCTATACGATCGAGAAACCAGCGGTCGTGGCTGATCACCAGCACGCAGCCGGCAAATTCCAGCAGTGCATCCTCGAGTGCCCGCAACGTCTCGACATCGAGATCGTTCGAGGGCTCGTCGAGCAGCAGCACGTTGGCGCCGGTGATCAATGTCCGGGCGAGGTGCAAACGTCCGCGCTCGCCGCCGGAAAGATTGCCGACGATTTTCTGCTGGTCGCCGCCCTTGAAGTTGAAGCGCCCGAGGTAGGCCCGGCTCGGCATCGTGAACTTGCCGACGGTGAGGATATCGGCACCGCCCGAGATGGCCTCGAACACGCTTTTGTCATTGTCGAGACCTTCGCGCGACTGGTCGACGGAGGCGAGTTTCACGGTCGGGCCGATGCGTACCGTGCCCGAATCGGGCTGTTCCTTGCCCGTCAGCATGCGGAACAAGGTCGATTTGCCGGCGCCGTTCGGGCCGATGATGCCGACGATCGCACCCTGTGGCACGCTGAAACTCAGCTTGTCCATCAGCAGGCGTTCGCCGAAGGCCTTTGAAACCTTGTCGAGTTCGATCACCAGTTCGCCGAGACGCTCGCCCGGCGGGATGAATATCTCCTGGGTCTCGTTGCGGCGCTGGTAATCGGCGCTCGCGAGCTCCTCGAAGCGGTTGAGGCGCGCCTTGCTCTTGGCCTGGCGTGCCTTGGGATTGCTGCGCACCCATTCCAGTTCCTGCTTCATGGTCCTGATGCGCGCGGCCTCGCCCTTGGCTTCCTGCTCCAGGCGTGCCTCCTTCTGCTCCAGCCACGAGGAGTAGTTGCCTTTCCACGGAATCCCGTGACCGCGGTCGAGTTCGAGAATCCATTCCGCCGCGTTGTCGAGAAAGTAGCGATCGTGGGTGATCGCAACCACGGTGCCCGGGAAACGCGCCAGAAATTGCTCCAGCCAGTCCACCGATTCCGCATCGAGGTGGTTGGTGGGCTCGTCGAGCAGCAGCATGTCGGGTTTGGACAGCAGCAACTTGCACAGGGCGATGCGGCGCTTCTCGCCACCGGAGAGTTTTTCTATCGAGGCATCCCAGACCGGAAGGCGCAGTGCGTCAGCCGCAATTTCCATCTGCGTCTCGGTGTCCGAACCCGCCGCGGCCAGCACCGCTTCGTATTTGGCCTGCTGTTCGGCGAGCTTGTCGAAATCGGCCTCGGGTTCGGCATAGGCCGCGTAGATTTCCTCGAGCCTCTGACGCGCCTCGAGTATCTCGCCAAGCCCGGATTCCACCTCCTCGCGCACGGTCCTGGCGGGGTCGAGCAGCGGCTCCTGCGGCAGGTAGCCGATCTTGATTCCGGGCTGGGCACGCGCCTCGCCGAGGATATCGGTGTCGATGCCGGCCATGATGCGCAGCAGGCTCGATTTGCCCGAGCCGTTCACCCCGAGTACGCCGATCTTGGCACCCGGAAAGAAGGACAGCGATATATCCTTCAGGATCTCGCGCTTGGGTGGGACGATCTTGCCCACCCGGTTCATCGTGTAGACATACTGAGCCATGGCCGGTATCCGTTCGCAACGACAGGGCGGCGAAATTACCGCAGCGGCGCCTGGTTGGCAAACTTCCGTATATTTATTGCGATCACGCCCCTACCATCGCCACTGACCGATTTACCCGAGCGGGAGATTGCCGTGAAACTGCTTCGCCTGTTGTTGTGCATTCTTGTTTGCGGGGCGTCTGCGGCGAGTCATGCGCTGATTGACGACGTGGCCTGGGAGGCCACCCGCATCGTGCGGGTCGACGGGCGCGAACTCGTTACCCGCGTCAACCACACACTGCTCAAGGAACGCATCAGCGCGGTGCTGGGCGGTATCGAAGTCACCGTGATCCTGCGCTCCGACCGCAATATCCTGTGGCAGCTGATGCCGATCCTGAACCTTGCCGGAGAGACCGACATCTCCGCCATGGACACGCCTGGCAACATCAAGGTTCTGAGCCGCGAACGGCTTGGCGAGGAACAGGTCGCGGGCCAGCCCGTGGTGAAATACCGCGCCCGCTTCGAAACCCGCAGCGGCAAGCGCCAGGATGGCTATTTCTGGCAGAACGCCGCTGGAGTGCACGTCAGGAGCCTGTTTCCGGTGGTGGACAACAATGGCACCCTGCGCGAGGTCGAGCTGGAATTGCGTGATCTGAAGGTGGGCCCGCAGGCCGCCGCGCTGTTCGAGGTGCCAGAGAGTTTCCGGCGCGTGCCGCTCGATGGCAGCGCGCTGCTTCAGGGCCTGCTCGGAATGTGAGCCGGGTTCCGGCCCGGGCGCTTAGCGGGTAGAATGCGCCGCTTTTCCGCCAGACTTCCCCCGGAGAATGCCATGTTCGACATGCAGATGAGCGTTGCCGATTTCGATCCCGAGTTGTGGACTGCGATCCAGGACGAGGAACGGCGCCAGGAAGAGCATATCGAGCTGATCGCCTCCGAGAACTACACCAGTCCGCGCGTCTTGCAGATGCAGGGCACGGTGCTCACCAACAAGTATGCCGAGGGCTACCCGGGCAAGCGTTACTACGGCGGTTGCGAATACGTGGATCGTGCCGAGCAACTGGCGATCGAGCGCGCCAAGCAGCTGTTTGGCGCGGATTTCGCCAATGTGCAGCCGCATTCGGGCTCGCAGGCCAACAGCGCGGTGTACCTGGCGTTGTGCAAACCGGGCGATGTGGTGCTTGGCATGAGCCTGGCCGATGGCGGACATCTCACCCATGGCGCCAAGCCAAATTTTTCCGGCAAACTCTACAACGCCGTCCAGTACGGCCTGGTTGCGGCGACCGGTGAGGTCGATTACGAGCAGGTCGAGCGCCTTGCGCTGGAGCACCGCCCGCGGATGATCGTGGCCGGGTTCTCGGCCTATTCGCGCGTCATGGACTGGGCGCGCTTTCGGGCGATTGCCGACAAGGTCGGTGCCTACCTGTTGATCGACATGGCCCACGTTGCCGGTTTGGTGGCCGCGGGCCTTTATCCGAACCCGGTGCCGCATGCCGATGTGGTCACCACCACCACCCACAAGACCCTGCGCGGACCGCGTGGCGGGCTGATCCTGGCGCGCAAGAACGATGAACTGACCAGGAAATTCAATTCCGCGGTCTTTCCGGGCGGGCAAGGTGGTCCGCTGATGCACGTGATTGCGGCCAAGGCAGTCAGCTTCAAGGAAGCGCTGGAGCCGGATTTTCGCGCATACCAGCAGCGCGTGGTGGACAACGCGCGCGCGATGGCGCGCACCTTCAACGAGCGCGGCATCGATATCGTCTCGGGTGGCACCGACAATCACCTGATGCTGGTCAACCTGATCGGCAAGCCCTACACCGGCGCGGATGCCGATGAGGCGCTCGGCAACGCCTTCATCACGGTGAACAAGAACGCGGTTCCGAACGATCCCCGCCCGCCGGCCGTGACCAGCGGATTGCGCGTGGGCACTCCGGCCATCACCACGCGCGGTTTCGGCGAAGCGGAAACGGTGCAGCTCACGCACTGGATGTGCGATGTGCTGGCGTCGCTGGAGGACGGCACCAGCGCTGCCGTGATCACCACGGTAAAGGGAAGGGTGCTGGATATCTGCGCGCGTTTCCCGGTGTACCAGCGCTGATCGGAAGCCCGCGCCCGGGTGTGCAGTCAGCAGATCAGCCGAAGAACGAGAAGCGAGTGAAGCGCCCGCCACCGCCGCCCCGATGGCGACGGGCCATGCGCTCGCGCATATTGTCGCGAATTTCCCGGCGTTTCGAATTCAGCCAGTCCTCACGCGAGATGTTCTTGCCGCTCAGGGATTCCTGCGAGCTGCGGAAACGGCAGAACTCTTCATAGGCGGAGATTTCATTCTGCATCTCGCGCACCACCAGCTCGATCATGATCGCGTCATCGAGCAACCCCAGTACCGGCAGGCTGTCATCGATCAGGTCCTTGGCATGGTAGAAATAGGCCAGCGCGCTGATCACGTCCTGGTGCTCGCTTTCGGCAAGCGGCCAGTCCGCGTCATCAAGCATGCTGATCAATGATTGCAGCCTTCCCAGTCGCTGCAGTACGAACTGCGGCGCTTTGACGTCGTTGCGAACCTCGTCCAGCATCGCCTGGGCGCGCTTGACCACGTCGATCTCGCTGAGCGATTCGGCGGCATCCTGCGCCTTGTTCATCACATCACGGAAATAGTCCAGATCCTGATCGTCGAGGGTAAACGTGACTTCGAGTGGCATCGCGGGCCTCCGTGCAAGAGAGTCGGTGTTATTCGGTGCGGCTTGACCGCCTGGCGCATCATAAATCAGCGGCATCGAGATTGCCAAAGACAAAAGCGCCGGAACGGCCTGAAAGGCAAATGACCATGCTGCGGGCGTGCTCGTGCTTGTCAGCCCCGCCGCGTTTGGTCCATGATGTGACAAGCGTGCACGATCGCTTGTTCCGGGGGCACCATGCCGACAGTCAAACAGATTCTCGCGGCCAAGTCCGCCGGCGTCAGAACCATCGAGGCCACGCATACCGTATACGCTGCGGTGACTCTTCTCGCAGCCTACGAGATCGGTGCGCTGGTGGTGGTCGAGGGCAGCCGCGCGGTGGGGATTTTTTCGGAACGCGATTATGCCCGCAAGGGCATTCTCAAGGCGCGTCGGGCGCACGAGACGCTGGTGAGCGAACTGATGAGCTCCCCGCTGATCACGGTGCTGCCCGATCAGCCAATGGAAGATTGCATGCAACTGATGACCGAGCGGCACATCCGCCATTTGCCGGTCATGGACGGCGAGGAACTGGTTGGCATGGTCACGATCGGGGACGTGGTGATGCACACCATCCGCCAGCAGCAGAGCACGATCGAGCAGCTCGAAGGCTACATCATCGGCAAGTACTGATGCACTTGCTCAGCGCAGCAGCTCGAGCAGCGGTTGTGGGTAAAGTCCGATCGCCAGCGTGAACGCCGCCAGCGCCAGGGTCAGGATCCCGCCCGAATGCTGGCCCCAGTCGCGTTCGGCATCCAGGCGCCGCCTGCCAGGTGGCGCAAGAAAAAGCGTCGTCATCACCCGCAGGTAGTAATAGATTCCGATTGCGCTGCCCACCACCAGCGCCGCGAGCAGCCACCACATGCTGGCCTTGAACGTGGTCGCAATCACATAGAACTTGGCGATGAATCCCGCGGTCAGTGGTATGCCTGCCAGCGACAGCACCGATACGGTCATCACCGCCGCCAGCAACGGGCGCTGCCAGAACAAGCCGCGCAGATCGCCAAGCCCCTGCGCATCATCGCCGCGATAGGGCGAGGAGAGCAGCGTCAGGACGCCGAAAGCGCCGAGCGTGGCCGCCATGTACGTGAGCAGGTAGAGCAATACTGCCTCGCGGCTGAGTTCGTTGCCGGCCACGATCGCGGCCAGCATATAGCCGAAGTGCGCGATGGAAGAATAGCCGAGCAGCCGTTTCAGGTTGTTCTGCTGCAACGCCAGCAGGTTGCCGCCGATGATCGATACCGCGGCAAGAACCGCAAGCATGGCGTGAAACAGCGGTGCGGCGGCGATTTCCATCGCGTTCCACCAGCGCAACAGCACCAGCATCACCGCGATCTTGCTGACCGTGGCCAGAAATGCGCCGACCGGGGCCGGTGCGCCGTGGTACACGTCAGGCGTCCACAGGTGAAACGGTACCAGCGAGAGCTTGAAGGCGATGCCGATCAGCATCATGGCCACACCCGTGGCGACCAGCGGCGCCTCGAGCTGCCCGCTGCCGTGCAGCGCGCGGAATTCGAGCGAGCCGGTGTGCGCGTAGATCAGTGCCATCCCGAACAACAGGAACGTGGATGCCCCGGCCGAAAGCACCAGGTATTTCAGGGCGGCCTCCAGCGAGCGCTTGTCACGGTAGATATACCCGACCATTCCATATATCGGGACCGACATCAGCTCGAGCCCGATGAAGAACGACATCAGGTGTTGCGCGCTGACCAGCACCAGTGCTCCGGAAGCCGCAATCAGCAGCATCAGGTACATCTCTTCGCGGTTGTCGTTCAGGCCCTCGAGGTAGGCATGGCACAGCGTGGCGCAGCCGAGCGTCGAAACCAGCACCGCGCAGGTGCCGAACAGTGAATACTGGTCGTGGACCAGGAGGCCGGTGATGGCCAGCGCGTCCGGTATCTGCTCGCGCGCGACAAAGGTTGCCAGCAGCGCGGCATTGAGTCCGACCACGGTCAGCGTGGCGTTGAAGAAATGGTGGCGGCGTACGGACACCGAGATCATGACCACGACCGCGGTCGCAACCGTGATCAACAGCGGTGACAGCGCCAGGAAATGCTGGGATCCGATCATCGTGGCACGCTCGCGTGGGTTTGGCTGGCGGGTGGCACATGGATTTGCTGTGCCCGCGCCACCGGATCGGAGGCCATATCGAGTACCGGCTGGGGGTAGATGCCAAGTGCGATGATGCCGCCGACCAGGCTGAGAAGCATCGCCAGTTCGCGCAGCGAGGGTCCGGTGACAGGCGCGTCCGAGCGTGCCGGTCCGAACATGCTGCGATGCACCAGGGCCAGCGAATAGGCCGAGGCGAATACCAGCCCGCCGGTGGCGAGCGCGACCACCAGCGGTGCCGCGGTGTAGCTGCCGGCGAGAATCAGGAATTCACCGATGAAATTGCCGGTGCCCGGCAGGCCGAGCGAGGCGGCGGCAAAGAACATCGCCATCGCGGGCAGCCATGGCAGGCGTGCCCACAGCCCGCCCATCTGGCGCATGTCGCGGGTATGCAGGCGTTCGTAGAGCTGGCCGCAGAGAATGAACAGTGCCGAGGCCGATAGGCCATGCGCGATCATCTGCACCACCGTGCCCTGCAGTGCCATCGCGCTACCGGCGTAAATTCCGATCAGCACATAGCCCATATGCGAGATCGATGTGTAGGCAACCATGCGTTTGATGTCGGTCTGCGCGAAGGCCTGAAACGCGCCATAGAAGATGCCGCCCAGACCCAGCCACATCGCGACCGGGGCAAAGCTGGCCGATGACTCCGGAAACAGTGGCAGCGCAAAACGCAGCAGTCCGTAGGCGGCAGTCTTCAGCAGCAGACCGGCCAGATCGACCGAGCCCGCGGTTGGTGCCTGGGAGTGCGCATCCGGCAGCCAGCCATGCAGCGGAACCACCGGCAGCTTGACCGCGAACGCGACAAAGAAACCGAGCATCAGCAGGAATTCGAACCCGGGCGCCAGGGACGTGCCGCGCAGCACCTCGTAATCGAAGCTCAGCACCCCGGTGATATCGGCGTGCGCAAACGCGAGTCCCAGAATCGACAACAGCATCACCAGTCCGGACGCCTGGGTGTAGATGAAAAACTTGGTTGCGGCCGAGATACGCGATTTTCCCGAGGAGGCGCGATGTCCCCACAGTGCAATCAGGAAATACATCGGCACCAGCATCATTTCCCAGAACAGGAAAAACAGGAACAGGTCGAGCGCGAGGAATACGCCGATCACGCCACCGAGAATCCACAGCAGGTTGAGGTGGAAGAAACCGGTGCTGCGCTGGATCTCGCGCCACGAGCACAGGATCGAGAGAATGCCGATAAACCCGGTGAGGATCACCAGGGCCAGCGACAGGCCGTCCACGCCAAGGTGCAGGCTGATGCCGAGGTGCGGAATCCACGCTTGCCTGAATTGCATCTGCCACTGGGGCGCATCGTGAATGCCACGTGCAAGGCTGTAGTCGCCGACCGACCACAGCCACAATGACAGCGCGAATACGGTGAGCATTGTCAGCAGCGCGATCCAGCGCGGCAGGTTGCCGAAACGATCGCTCTGCCAGCACAGCAGCCCGCCGATCAGGGGAATCAGAATCAGCCAGGCGAGCAGCATGTCCCTTGTGCTTCCTTATGAAAGGGTGATCACGACGGCGCCGAGTACCAGCACCGCGCCGATTGCCATGGAGGCGACGTACCAGCGCAGCTTGCCGGTTTGGGGCAGCACCACCATCCGGTTCAGCGCGCGCACCGCGGACGGTATCAGGGTCATCGTGCCGTCGAGCACATCACGTCGCCCCTGACGCGCCGCGAACAGGAACGGTCGCACCAGAATCAATCGGTACAGCGCATCGAAACCGAAGGCATGCAGCCACCAGTTGCCGATGAAGCGGCCGGCAGCGCTTTGCGCGATGGCGTTCACCAGTCGGCGCCGGCCGAGGAACAGCAACGCCGCGAGCGCTATGCCGCCGATGCCGACCACGGCGGATGCGAGCTCGACCGCATGCTTTGCTTCGCCGCCCGCGGCACCGGGCGAGGGCGGCAGCACCGTGCCAAGCGGCGGATGAATCAGCGCGCCGATCCCGGTGGACAGCACCAGCAGGCTCAGCAGGGGCAAATGATGCGCGATGCCATGGCCGGCGTGTGCCGCGGTTTTCTCCGCGCCGTGAAACACCGTGAAAATCAGCCTGAAGGTGTAGAGCGAGGTCAGCAGCGCGCCCGCCAGCCCGGCAAAAAACAGGTGGCGGTTGCCTCCGGCCCAGGCCGACCAGAGTATTTCGTCCTTGGAAAAGAAGCCTGCGGTCACGAAGGGCAGCGCGCACAGCGCGGAGCCGCCCACCAGGAAACAGGCGTATTCGAGCGGCAGTCGCTTGCGCAGGCCGCCCATCCGGAATATGTCCTGCTGGTGATGGCAGGCGACGATCACCGCGCCGGCCGACAGGAACAGCAGCGCCTTGAAGAACGCATGCGTCATCAGGTGAAAGATGGCCGCCGACCACGCGCCGGCGCCGAGCGCGAGGAACATGTAGCCGATCTGGCTCATCGTCGAGTAGGCGAGCACGCGCTTGATATCGGTCTGCACCAGCGCGCACAGACCCGCGATCAGCAGCGTCACCGCGCCGATGTTTCCGACCAGTGCGAGCACCGCGGGCGCAAGCAGGAACAGTCCGTGGGTGCGCGCGACCAGGTACACGCCGGCAGTCACCATGGTTGCGGCATGGATCAGCGCCGAGACCGGCGTGGGGCCGGCCATCGCATCCGCGAGCCAGGTTTGCAGCGGCAGCTGTGCCGATTTGCCCACCGCGCCGCCAAGCAGCAGCAAGGTGGCAAGAGTGATCAGGGTGTCGCCGCTGTGGAAGTGCAGTGGCGCGCGGACCATCAGCTCCTGTATGTCCAGGGTGCCGAGTTCGGCCAGCAGGATGAACATGCCGATGGCCATGAACACATCGCCGACCCGCGTGACGATGAAAGCCTTGATTGCCGCGTTGCCGTTGGCGACCGTACGGTAATAAAAGCCGATCAGCAGATAGGAGCACATCCCGACGCCTTCCCAGCCGAGATAGAGAAACACCAGGTTGTCGCCCAGCACCAGCATCACCATGCTGGAAACGAACAGGTTCATGTACGCGAAAAAGCGGGTGTAGCCCTCTTCGCCGCGCATGTACCAGGAGGCGAACAGATGGATCAGGAAACCGACACCGGTGATCACGCCGAGCATCGTGAGCGACAGACCATCGAGGTACAGTCCCAGCCGGGGAGCAAAGTCGCCGATCTCCATCCAGGTCCACAGTGTCTGGGTGTAGGGGCCGGAAAACCGCGCAGCCAGCAATGCCGTGGTGAGCGCGCTGATGCCGATCGAGCCGACACCGATAACGGCTGCTTTCGTCTCGGACAAGCGGCCGCGCGCGAACGCCAGTATCGTGTAGCCGATCAGCGGCGCAAGAAAGGTCAGGAACAGCAGGTTCATCCGTGCATCTCGCTGACGACGTCGACATCCAGGGTCTGGTAGCGGCGATAGAGTTGCAGCAGCAGCGCGAGCCCGATGGAGGCTTCGGCTGCGGCCAGGGTCAGAACCAGGATGAACATGATCTGCCCGTCGGCGTTCAGCCAGCGGCTGCCGCCGACCACGAAAGCCAGCGCCACCGCATTGGTCATGATTTCCAGGGACATCAGCATGAACAGGAAATTGCGGCGCACCATCAAGCCTGCGAGACCGGTGCAGAACAGCACTGCAGCCAGCATCAAGCCGTGTTCGAGCGGGATCGAGGCCGCTTCAATCATTGCTTTCTTCCCTGGGCAGCGATGCCTGTGGTGGCGTTCATCGCTGGTCGTCCCGTCCGAGATGATAGGCCACCACGAGTGCGCCGAGCAGCAGCAACGAGGCGAGCTCGACTGCCAGCAGGTAGGGACCGAACAGCGCGATGCCTACCTCCTTGGGACTCACCGTGCCAGACCCTATTGCTCCTTCCGCGCCGAGCATTGCATCGAGCAGCGCGGCCAGCACCAGTGCGGCGAGCAGCATCGGGCCGATCCATGCCGAGGGTTTCAGCCACTGCCGTTCGCGCTCGACGGTGTCGGGCCCCAGATTCAGCATCATCACCACGAACACGAACAGCACCAGGATCGCGCCCGCATAGACAATGATTTCGAGCGCGCCCGCGAACGGGGCGCCGAGTGCGAAGAAAATTCCGGATACCGCGAGCAATGACACGATCAGGTACAGCAGCGCATGCACCGGGTTGCGATTGCCGACCACCAGCAGCGTCGAGACGATCGCCACCAGCGCACAGGTATAAAACGTCAGTTCCACCTTGGAAACCTCCTACGGCAGCAGCGTGCGCACATCGATCGGCTGCGCCTCGCATTGTGCCGCCCCCTTGGGTTTGCCCGCGATCGAAAGCCCGGCCAGGCGATAGAAGTTGTAATCGGGATTCTTGCCGGTACCCGCAATCAGCAGATCGTGCTTTTCATAGACCAGGTCCTGGCGCTTGTACTCGGCGAGTTCGAAATCCGGAGTCAACTGGATTGCAGTGGTCGGGCAAGCCTCCTCGCACATGCCGCAAAAGATGCAGCGCGAGAAATTGATCCTGAAGAACTCGGGGTACCAGCGACCGTCATCGGTTTCGGCCTTCTGCAGCGAGATGCAACCGACCGGACAGGCTACCGCACACAGATTGCAGGCGACGCAGCGCTCATCGCCATCGGGGTCGCGCGTCAGGACGATCCGTCCGCGATAGCGGGGTGGCAGATACACCGCCTGCTCGGGATACTGGATCGTTGCGCGTTTGCGGAATGCGCGCATGAAGATCATCCACATGCTGCGCAGATTGGTCCCGAACCCGATGAGTATGCGCGCCGGTAGATTCATGGTTCAGCCCTTTGCCAGCAGCACGACGCCGGTGAGCAGCAGATTGAGCAGCGTGACCGGCAGGCACACCATCCACCCGGCCGCCATCAGGTGGTCGTAGCGCGGGCGTGGCAGTGCCGCGCGCAACAGGATGAACAGGGTCACGAAGAACAGGGTCTTGATCACGAACCAGAATACCGCCAGCCATTGCGGTCCCGGTCCCAGCCAGCCGCCGAGAAACAGCGTGGTGAGCAATGCCGAGACCACCACCACGCCCACGTATTCACCAACGAAAAACAGCGCCCATTTCATCCCCGCGTACTCGGTGTGATAGCCGGCGGCGAGTTCCTGCTCGGCTTCGGGCAGGTCGAAGGGGCTGCGGTGCGTCACCGCGACACCGGCCAGGGCAAAGGTGATGAAACCGAAAAACTGCGGCACGATGAACCACAGATCGCGTTGTGCCTCGACGATCGCGCGCATGTTGAACGAGCCGGCCTGTGCCACCACACCCATCAGCGCCAGCCCCATGAAGACTTCGTAGCTCACGGTCTGGGCCGCCGAGCGCAGGCCGCCGATCAACGCGTACTTGCTGTTGCTCGACCAGCCCGCGAACAGCACCGCGTATACCGCGAGCCCCGCCATCGCCATGAAAAACAGGATGCCGATATCGAAATCCGCGACCCCCCAGGTGGGAGTGATGGGCACGATGCAATAGGAGATCAGCAGTGCACTCATCGCGATCACCGGTGCGATCAGGAACGTGAGGCGGTCGGCGAAAGGCGGAATCCAGTCTTCCTTGAACAGCATCTTCACCACGTCGGCCGGCAGTTGCCAGATACCGAATGGCCCGACGCGGTTGGGTCCGTAGCGATCCTGCCACAATGCCAGCACTCGCCGCTCGATGAAACTCAGGTAGGCCGCAAACAACACCGAAACCAGCAGGATGATAACGGCCTTGGTGACGGCCCATGCGATGCTCAGCAGTGCCGGCGTGAACAGGCTCACGAATCACCCCCCCTGGCTACGCTGCCGGTGGCCGCGACGAACGCGAATGGAGCATCGGGCAAGCCGAACGGGATCCCGAGTGCGCCTTCGGCAAGATCCGGATGCAACGCCAGCGGCGCGTTGTAGCGAACCGCGCCGACGCGAACCGAAACCGTGTCGCCGTCCTTCAGTTCCAGCCGTTCGGCGTCGCGCGGGTTCAGCGCGACGTAGACGGCAGGAATGTTCGCAGTCGTCACGACGGCACGCGCCGACAATTCCTCGCTGCCGAAAATATGATACAGCGGCGCGACCTGCAGCCCCGGCCCGTGTGGTGCCGGTGCCGCCGCATAGGGACGCGTGCCGTCGGCCTCGATCAGGCGTTTGCCGGGATCGCCCGCGCTCAGCCGGCCGCCAACCTCGTCCTGGAACTTGTTCCAGGCCTGCGGCGAGTTCCAGCCGGGTGTCCAGGCAAACGGAATCAGTGCGCCGGGCTCCTCGGGTCCGCCATAACCCTCCATCGAGAACGCCAGCGCGCTGTCGACATCCTGCGGCGCCCGCACCTCGTGCACCGACACATTGGCACGCATCGCGGTGCGCCCCGAATAGCGGTTCGGCTGACGCGCGATGCGTTTGCCCTCCACGCGCTCGCCGGCACCCGGCGCGGCCTCGATGATGCCCGCCAGGTCGGGATGGGCCTGCGCGCAGGCGGCCGTGATCTGGTCGAGCGTGTCCCACGCCTGCGGTGCGCGGTGGG
>MTKY01051029.1_pt1 | contig 32088 bp, 34 predicted proteins | sample 1042731 | NCBI WGS metagenome assembly MTKY01 (sample SAMN06212206, study PRJNA360538) | anaerobic digester metagenome | biome: Wastewater treatment plant; material: sludge; isolation source: anaerobic digester fed with sludge from wastewater treatment plant | place: Denmark: WWTP Soeholt ...
CGGCATGGGCGTACCCGGTGCATTCCCCGCGCTGAAAGGCAGCGCCATCGCGACCGGTCCGCTGGACGGGCATCTCGATATCGTCGTCAACGGCAAGCAGGGCACCGCGATGGCGGCGTTTGGCGCGCAGTTCAACGAGATCGACCTCGCCGCGGTCATCACCTACGAACGCAACAGCTGGGGCAACAACATGGGTGACATGTTGCAGCCGATCGATGTTGCCAAGTTCAAGAAAGCCAAGTAATTCAGGAGCCACGCCATGGGCGCAGATCATCACGGTCCCGCAAAAGGAATTACCCGCTGGTTCTTCACGACCAACCACAAGGATATCGGCACACTGTACCTCTGGTTCAGCTTCTGCATGTTCCTTGTCGGTGGTACTTTCGCACTGGTCATCCGCGCCGAGCTGTTCCAGCCCGGCCTGCAGATCGTGCAGCCGGAATTTTTCAACCAGATGACCACCATGCATGGCCTGGTGATGGTGTTCGGCGCGATCATGCCCGCCTGGGTCGGGCTCGGAAACTGGATGATTCCGATAATGATCGGCGCACCCGACATGGCGCTGCCGCGCATGAACAACTGGAGCTTCTGGATCCTGCCGTTCGCGTTCGCGATGCTGGTTTCCACCCTGTTCATGCCGGGCGGGGCGCCCAACTTCGGCTGGACGTTCTATGCGCCGTTGTCCACCACCTATGCGCCACCATCGGTCACGTTCTTCATTTTCGGCGTGCACCTGATGGGCATGTCCTCGATCATGGGCTCCATCAATATCATCGCTACCATCATGAACCTGCGTGCTCCCGGCATGACCTACATGAAGATGCCGATGTTCGTGTGGACCTGGTTCATCACGGCATTCCTGCTGCTTGCGGTGATGCCGGTTCTCGCCGGTGCGGTCACGATGATGCTGTTCGATATCCACTTCGGCACCAGCTTCTTCAGCGCTGCCGGCGGCGGGGACCCGGTGTTGTTCCAGCACGTGTTCTGGTTCTTCGGTCATCCCGAGGTCTACATCATGATCCTGCCGGCATTCGGCGTGGTGAGTGAAGTGCTGCCGACTTTTGCCCGCAAGCCCCTGTTCGGCTACAGCTCGATGGTCTACGCGACGGCTTCGATTGCGTTCCTGAGCTTCCTGGTCTGGGCTCACCACATGTTCACGGTGGGCATGCCGATCGCCGGCGAGTTGTTCTTCATGTATGCGACCCTGCTGATCGCGGTGCCGACGGGCGTGAAGGTGTTCAACTGGGTCACCACCATGTTCCGCGGCTCGATGACGTTCGAGACGCCGATGCTGTTCGCGATTGCGTTCATCATCCTGTTCACCATCGGTGGCTTCTCCGGGGTGATGCTGGCGCTGGCGCCGCTGGATTTCCAGTACCAGGACACCTATTTCGTGGTCGCGCATTTCCACTATGTGCTCGTACAGGGAGCGCTCTTCGCTCTCTATTGCGGCGTCTACTACTGGTTGCCGAAGTGGACCGGCCACATGTACGACGAGAGCCTCAGCAAGGCGCATTTCTGGATGACGTTCATCGGCGTGAACACCGCGTTCTTCCCGATGCACTTCGTCGGACTGGCCGGCATGCCGCGTCGTATCCCCGATTACGCCCTGCAGTTTGCGGATTTCAACATGCTGTCCAGCATCGGGGCCTATATCACCGGGTTCTCGCAGCTGATATTCGTGGTGGTGGTGATCAAGTGCATCAGGGGCGGACGACAGGCCACCGACAAGGTGTGGGAAGGATCGCATGGTCTCGAGTGGTCGATACCCTCGCCGGCGCCCTATCACACCTTCGCGGTGCCGCCGCAGATCAACTAGGGTCAAACAGGCATGTCCATGGGTACAACCCGCAAAACGGCGTTGTGGCTGACGGCGATCGCCGTGGGTATGTTCGGTTTTGGTTTTGCGCTGGTACCGCTCTATGACGTGTTTTGCGAGGCGATCGGCATCAGCCGCGAGAACATCAATTCGCTGAGCGAATATGTGCCGGAGGCTGCGGTCGTGGATACCGGCCGCAGCGTCAGGGTGCAGTTCATCGCCACCAATGATGGCACGATGCCGTGGGAGTTCCATCCCCATGAATTCGAGATCAGGGTGAACCCGGGCGCCGCCAACACGACGACATTTTTTGCCCGTAACCCGGCCCCGAGACCGATGGTCGCGCAGGCCATCCCCAGCATCGATCCGGCCGAAGCAGCGCAGTACTTCCACAAGACCGAATGTTTCTGCTTCACGCAGCAGTCGCTCGCCCCGGGTGAGTCGCTGGACATGCCGTTGCAGTTCATCGTGGACCAGGCGCTGCCTGCAAGCATAAAGACGATCACGCTTTCCTACACGCTGTTTGACGTGACCGGAAAGCAGCCTGACAGCCAGGTTACGGCCGTCAACTGAGCGATAATTCGGCTACCCGACATACACAAGGAATTCAAGGGAGACATGGATATGGCAAGTGGAACCGGCGGACACCAGAGCTACTACGTGCCGGAGCAGAGCAAGTTTCCTTTCCTGGCGACGATCGGGCTGGGCATGGCGATCCTGGGCGGCGGGCTGACGCTGAACAACCACACTTTCCACGGCACGGGCGGCATCTCCTGGCTGTTGCCGCTTGGCTTCGTGATATTGATCGCGGTGCTTTGGAACTGGTTTTCCAGCGTGATCCGCGAAAACATGGCGGGTCTCGCGAGCCCTCAGCTGAAAAGATCCTATGTGCTGGGAATGCAGTGGTTCATTTTTTCCGAAGTGATGTTCTTCTTCGCGTTCTTTTTCACGCTCGCTTATGTGCGGCTTTTCGTGGTGCCGTGGCTGGGTGGTGAAGGCGATCATGGCCTGGCGGGAAAATACCTCTGGGAGGGCTTTCATGCCAGCTGGCCAATGACCCAGACGCCGCAGGAAGCGCTGGCCGCGACTGGTGGAAAGCAACTGATGGCTTCCGGCACTTTCACCGCGGCAAAGGAATTCGTGAGCTGGAACGGGATTCCGCTGCTGAACACGATTTTACTGGTGAGTTCCAGCGTCACGGTGCATTTCGCGCATATGGCGCTCAAGGCCAACAAGCGCAGCGCACTGAGCCTGTGGCTTGCGATCACGCTGATCCTCGGCTTTTCCTTCGTCGGTTTCCAGGCCCTTGAGTATCATCATGCTTATACCGAGCTCGGTCTGACTCTGGGCTCTGGCATCTACGGCTCGACATTCTTCCTGCTCACCGGCTTTCACGGCTTCCACGTCTGTCTTGGCGCAATCATGCTGACGGTGATGTTCCTGCGCGCGAGCGCCAAGGGCCACTTCATGCCGGAAGACCATTTCGGATTCGAGGCCGCGTCCTGGTACTGGCACTTCGTCGATGTGGTGTGGATCTGCCTGTTCCTGTTCGTCTACATCCTGTAATCCGTGTCTTTCACGGGCAAGGCCGGTGCCGCGCGCTGGCCTTGCCGTTGCTATTTGTCGGGGGTAGCGGTTTTCGAGGCGCTGATTGCGGCATCCCAGGGTGCCTTCGAGCGTAGCTGGCCACTGTAGAATCCGTAGCCGATGACTGCTACCAGGGTGACCGCAAGCGTCACGCGTATGCCAAGCGAATTCAGCGTGCGTCGTGTACGCCCCTGGTCCTTGACCAGGAATACCAGGCCACTGGCGAGGCTGACGAGCAGCAGCACGAACAGGATCACGATTACGGGCTTGATCCACATATTCCGATTGTTCCGTGGTTATCGAGGCGGCGAGTATAACCCGATGAGTAGCGAGCCACCCTGCGAGGAAGCGCCTGTGAGCGAACTGGCGGGCGGCCTGCGGTTCAATACCAAGTTTGCCGCCCTGGTGATAGTGCTGTTCCCGGCACTCATGGGTCTCGCCGGCTGGCAGATGTGGCGCAGCCAAGAGAAAGCCGTGATGCTTGCGGTGGTCGAGGCGCGCAGTCAGCAGGCGCCAATCCGGGTCTCCCTGTTGCAGGATTCGACACGCTCCGGGCTGGATCGCCTGCCGGTCGAGTTGCGCGGGCACTATCTGCAGGGCCGGGATTTCCTGCTCGACAACCGCGTCCTGCGCGGCACGGTAGGTTACGAGCTGATCACGCCGTTTCAGGATCGTGATGGCACGGTGGCTTTTGTGAATCGTGGCTGGCGTGCCGCGCTGCGCACCCGCGAGCAATTGCCGGTGCCCGAGATCATCGAGCAGGAAGTGCAATTGATCGGCGACGTGTATGCGCCCGAGGATCTGCGGCGGCTGCGCTCCGCTGCGAGCGGTGGCTGGCCTTGCATTCTACAGGCCGTGGATATCGCCGAGATGGCGCGTATCGCGGGCGTGGAGGCCTTTCCTTACCTGGTGCGCCTGCGTTCGGAACAGCCAGGCGTGCGCGATGCGCACTGGGAAACCGTGAACATCGCGCCCGAGCGCCACGTTGCGTATGCGGCGCAATGGTTTTTCATGGGGCTCGCATTGCTGCTGGTGTTCCTGCTGGGCGGCACCAATGTCCGCGAGTGGTATACGAATAATCACGGGGGTGGCAAGCGTCATGGTTGATCCGATCGAGCCAGACGGGAAAGCACTGCGGGCGAGCCGGATCAAGCTGGCGTTGATGTTCCTGTTGCCGTTGCTCGCGATCGGGCTGTCGACGCTGGTCTATTACACCGGCACCGGGATACCGCGAGCCACCACCAACAAGGGGGTGCTGCTGATACCGCCGCGCCCGATCGACGAGCTGAAGCTGAGCGACCGGGCCCGGCAACCCTGGCATCATGCGCAAAGCGCTCAGGGATGGGGGTTGTTGACGGTGGGCGCCGGTGATTGTGCCGATTCCTGCCGGGAGAGGTTGTACCTGACGCGCCAGATTCGCCTCGCGCTCGGCAAGGACACGCACCGGATCAGCCGTTATTACCTGATGACGGACGAGACACCGGAGCGGGGTTTTGCCGATTATCTGGCCGCGGAACACCCGGATCTGCAGTTGCTGCACGTCGATCGGCCCGCGCTGCAGGCCTGGCTGGGGTTGGCAAGCGACCCCGATCCGCTCGCCGGGCAGCCGATCTTCATCGTCGACCCGGCGGGTTTTGCGATGATGTATTACCTGCCAACCCATGCCGGAGCCGAGACGATTTCCGATCTGCGCTTCCTGCTCGAGCATTCGCGCGAAAAAGTGCGTTGAAACATGCACCTCCGGCGGCATCACTATCCGTTACAATAGCCGGCCAGCAGATTACGCGATCACGCGTTTGGCAAAAAATCATGGAAACGACTCTCGCGCAGCGCCCGCTATGGCGCGATTACCTCGAACTCTGCAAGCCGAACGTGGTTGCGTTGATGATGCTCACGGCGGTCATCGGCATGATGCTTGCCACGCCCGGCATGGTTCCCTGGCAGGCACTGATATTCGGCAATCTCGGCATCGCGCTGTGCGCGGCGTCCGCGGCGGCGGTGAACCATCTGGTCGACCGACGGATCGACGCGGTGATGGTGCGTACCAGCAATCGTCCGTTGGCACGAGGGCGCGTCGATACCCGCCACGCGGTGCTGTTTGCCTGCACGACCGGGGTGGTTGGCATGCTGATCCTGGTCGTGCTGGTCAATCCGCTCACCGCCTGGCTGACGCTGGCCTCGCTGATCGGTTATGCGTTCATCTATACCTATTACCTCAAACGTGCCACTCCGCAGAATATCGTGATCGGCGGACTGGCTGGCGCCGCGCCCCCGCTGCTCGGCTGGACGGCGGTAACCAACGAAGTGCATGGTTACGGCTTGCTGCTGGTGTTGATCATCTTTGCCTGGACGCCGCCGCATTTCTGGGCACTGGCCATCCACCGCAGGGAAGAATATGCCAAGGTCGATATTCCGATGCTGCCGGTCACCCACGGCGAGCGGCACACCGCCCTGCATATCCTGCTGTATACCCTGATCCTGTTCGCGGTCACGCTGTTGCCTTTTGCGACCGGCATGAGCGGTCCGTTGTACCTCGTGGGAGCTGTGGGCCTCGGTTTCGGCTTCCTGTACTGGGCGATCGTGCTGATGACCGGCAGGAACCCGCGGGCACCGATGGAAACATTCAAGTACTCGATCATCTACCTGATGGCGTTGTTCCTGGTCATGCTGGCGGATCACTACATCTACCCGCGCCCGATGGCCCTGCTATTGGCTTCCTGAGATATCCGCCTTGAGCATCACGAAATCACAACGCCGCAAGATCCGGCTCACGGCGCTCGGGCTCTCGTTGCTGGCATTGCTGGTGGTTGTGATGTTCGTGCGCCAGTTCATGAATCCGGAGCACCTCGATCCGCAGTGGCTGCAGCTGCACGGCACGGTATTGTTCGATACGCCGCGCAGCTTCGACACGCTGCAGCTGCGCGATCAAAACGACCAGCCGTTCGACGGTGCGGCCTTCCGCGGTTCATGGAGCGTGGTGTTCTTTGGCTTCACGTTCTGTCCCGATGTGTGCCCGACCACTCTCAGCCTGCTCGGCGAGGTGCAGAAGATGCTCAAGCCGGCGACCGATGGGCGGGCGCCACTCGCCTTCTACATGGTCTCGGTGGATCCCGCACGCGACACGCCGGCGCAGCTCAAGCCCTATCTCGAGCACTTCGGCAGCGAGTTCACCGGGCTTACCGGCGATTTTCCCGACATCCACCGTTTTGCCACGCAACTCAACATCCCGTTCCGCAAGGCCGTGCTCGATGACGCCAATTACAGCGTGGACCATTCCGCGAACCTGGTGCTGATCAATCCGCGCGGCCACTATGCCGGGTACATGACGCCGCCGTTTGACAAGGAGCGGATGGTGCGCGTGCTCGAATTACTGCGCACGCGAGGGTCCTGAACCTCAGCGTGCCCGTGCGAGTCCGTGGCACAACGCAAACAATGTGCATGCGGCAACCACCACCGAAGGGCCGGCCGGCGTATCTGCGTACCAGGACATCAGCAGTCCGGCCACGACGGATAACGAACCCAGCACCGCGCCGCCCGCGGCCATCTGCTCCGGTGAGCGCGCGAAAGCCCGCGCTGCTGCCGGCGGGATCACCAGCAGTGCCGTGACCAGCAGCACGCCGACCACGTTCATTGCCACCGCAATCAGCGCGGCGATGGCAAGCATCTGCAGCAGCTTCAGGCGCTCGACGGCAATGCCCTCGATCTGTGCCAGCTCCTCGTCAACGGCAATCGCCAGCCATGGACGCCAGAACAGCGCACCGAGCAGTGCGGCAATGAAACCCACCCCGTAGACCAGCTGCAATTCGTTCGCGCCAACCGCAAGCAAATCGCCGAACAGGTAACTTTCGATATTGGCGCGGCGCGGCGCCAGCACCGTAACCGCGATGATGCCGGCGGCGAGAGTGCCGTGCGCGATCACGCCAAGCAGGGTGTCCGAGCCGAGTAGCCGCGTGCGCTGGAGCCGCGCGAAAGCCACCGCAACCATGGCGCAAAGCAGCAATGCCGCGAGCGTGATATCGATACCGAGAAACAGCCCGAGTGCAATCCCGAGCAGCGCTGAATGCGACAGCGTGTCACCGAAAAAAGCCATCCGTCGCCACACCAGGAAGCAGCCCAGCGCACCGGCAATCGTGGCCACGCCGATACCTGCGGCCAGGGCCCGCAGCAGGAACTCATCCATGCGGATGCTCCACTACCTGCCCGTGCATATCGTGTTGGTGATCATGGTGGTGCGTGTAGAGCGCAATCTCCGAGCTGACCTGTTTGCCGAACAGTTGCAGAAATGCGGGGTGGGTGCTCACTACCTCCGGCTTGCCCGCGCAACAGACGTGCCGATTCAGGCACAGCACGGTATCGGTGGCGGCCATCACCAGGTGCAGATCGTGGGAAATCATCAGCACCGCACAGCGATGACGATGGCGCACCGCGTCGATCAGCGCATACAGCTCCGCTTGCCCGTTGACATCCACACCCTGTACCGGCTCGTCGAGTACCAGCAATTGCGGGTTGCGCAACAGCGCGCGCGCCAGCAACACGCGCTGGAACTCGCCCCCGGATACACCGGCAAGCGGTGTCCCGAGCAGCGCGCTCACGCCGACTTCCGCCGCCACCTCGGCGAGTCGCTGCGGATTGCGTTCGGCAATCCGCAGGAAGCGCTCCACGCTGAGCGGCAGCGCCGGGTCGATCTGCAATTTTTGTGGCATGTAGCCCACGCGCAGACCGGGGCGGCGCCAGATGGTGCCGGTGGAGGGAGATGCAAGGCCTATCAGCAGACGTAACAGGGTCGTCTTGCCGGCGCCGTTGGGGCCGATCACGGTCAGGATCTCGCCAACGTGCAGGCGCAGCGAGACATTTTCGAGCACCAGGTCGGGGCCGATCCGGAAACCGATGGCGCGCGCTTCGAGCAGGAATTCCGGGTCGGTCATGGGGCGGAGCAACCGGGGCACAGGCCGAGAACTTCCAGCGCGACCGACTCGACCCGAAAACCGACCCGTTTGCCGAGGCGTCGGATGGCGCTGCCGATCGCCGGCTGCATCGATTCGAGCGTGCTGCCGCAGCCGCGGCAGATATACAGCTGGTGGTCATGCGGCTCGGCACCGACCTGGCAGCCCACATAGGCATTCAGCGTCGCAACGCGGTGCACGAACCCCTGCTCGCGCAGAAACTCGAGGGCGCGGTAAACCGTGGGCGGACCCGGCATGCGCCGCGCGGCGTCACGTGTGCCGAGCTTTTCGAGCAGCGCATACGCCCCGATCGGACGATGACTCTGCCACACCAGCCGCAACACCTCCTCGCGCAACGCCGTAAGCCGTGCGCCACGCTCGCGGCAGGCTCCGCGCGCCTCGGCAATCGCGCGCTGCACGCAGCGTCGATGGTCGTGAACGGCAAACGCCATCTGTGGCGTCGCCGTGCTGGTGGTCGCGGCCCGGTTGTTCATCGCGTTATATTATAACTTTTGGCATCGAGGTCCATGCTCATGTTGCGAGCCCGCAGGTGCCGCCTGGTGCTGGCACTGCTGTGCATGACGATGCGCGCGCACGCCGACGAGCCGCTGCCGCTGGTGCTCAGCAGCATCCGGCCGCTGCACCTGATCGTGCTGGCGCTCGCCGGTGATCGGGTCGAGGCGCGCGAGTTCCCGGGGATTGGCGCGTCGCCACATGACTTCGTGGTGCGCCCGTCGGCAATCCGCCTCCTCGAGTCCGCACGAGTGGTATTCTGGATCGGGCCCGAGCTCGAGCGCCCGCTTGCCGAGTTGCTCGAGCGTATGCCCGGGCGCCGCGATATCGCGTTGTTGCCGCGGATGCCGCCCGCCGCGATTGCCGCCGATGCCGATCCGCACGTGTGGCTCGATCCACGGCTGGCCGTGGCGATCGCGGAATCGATGGCCGCAGTGCTGATCGAGCGTGGTATCGCCGAGGAGCCGCTGCTGCAGTCCCGGCTCGAGGCCTTCATTGCCTCGATGGAGAGCGCCGAATGGAACATGCGCCAGGAGTTGAACGGACTCGAGCGGGTGCCTTTCATGGTGATGCATGACGGTTATGGCTATTTTGTGCGTCGTTTCAGTCTGAACCAGGTGTTGGCTCTCGGTCCGGACGCCGAGCGCCAGCCGGGTGCACGGGCGGTGTCGCGGATGCGCCAGAGCGCGCTCGACAGCGCCGCGGTGTGCCTGCTGCGCGAGAGCAACAGCAACCGGCGTCTTGCGGATTTGCTGGCCGAGGGCACCGCGATGCGTATTCGCGAAGTCGACCCGCTGGCCTTGTCGCTGGCGGCGGACGATGCGGATTTCGCGGCGTTTCTGACCGACTTCACCCGCACTGTCGCCGGTTGCCTGCGTGGGCCGGCGTCATGAACCCAGCTCCGAAGGCCTTCCAATGAACCAGACCGCTACGCCCCCCAGCCTGATTCTGGTCGATGGCTCCTCCTATCTGTACCGTGCATTCCATGCGTTGCCGCCGCTTGCCACGGCCAGTGGCCGTCCCACCGGTGCGGTGCGCGGCGTGATCGGCATGCTGCGCAAACTCTGCCAGCAATACCCGGACACCCCGGTGGTCGTGGTGTTCGATGCCAAGGGCAGGACTTTCCGCGACGATATCTTCGCCGAGTACAAGGCCAACCGACCACCGATGCCGGAAGAGCTGCGCGCGCAGATCGAGCCGGTGCATGCGATCGTGCGCGCAATGGGACTGCCGCTGCTGTGCGTGCCGGGGGTCGAGGCCGACGATGTGATCGGCACTCTTGCCGCAAGAGTCAGCGCGGATGGCGGACAGGTGCTGATCTCCACCGGCGACAAGGATATCGCCCAGCTGGTGAGCGAACGTGTCACGCTGATCAACACCATGAGCGATACCCGTCTCGACGAGACGGGGGTGCGCGAGAAGTTCGGCATCGCGCCGGGGCAGATGGTCGACCTGCTGGCGCTGATGGGCGACAAGGTCGACAACATTCCCGGGGTGCCGGGCGTGGGGGAAAAAACCGCGCTGGCATTGCTGCAGGGTCTTGGCAGTCTCGATGCGATCTACGCCGACCTCGATGCGGTTGCCGGCGTCGCGGTGCGTGGTGCGGGACGTCTCGGCGCGAAGCTCGCGGCGCAACGCGAGCAGGCCATGCTGTCACGCGAGCTGGCCACGATCCGCACCGATGTGCCGCTCGGTACCGAGGCCGATGCGTTGCACAATCGCGAACCCGATCGCGAGGCGCTGGGCAAATGGTACCGTGATCTCGAGTTCAACAGCTGGCTCGCGGAGCTGGCGGCCGGCGCGGAGAGCGCTGCCACTTCGGCGGCGCCGGCGCCCGCGGCGAATTACGAAACCGTGCTCGATCGCAAGGCGCTGGATCGCTGGGTCGCAACCCTGGCCTCGGTACCGCTGTTTGCGGTGGATACCGAGACCACGGCGCTGGACTACATGCGCGCGCGGGTGGTGGGCGTGTCGCTTGCGGTCGAGCCCGGGCACGCTGCCTATATCCCCTTCGGCCACGACTATCTGGGGGCACCCGAGCAGCTGACGGAGCGTGAGGTGCTCGAGGCCCTGCGTCCGCTGCTCGAGGCCGAGACGCCGCGGAAGGTCGGGCAGAACCTGAAGTACGATCGCAGTGTACTGCTCAACCATGGCATCGAGCTCGCGGGCATCGCCTACGATACGATGCTCGAATCCTATGTGCTGGACTCGGTGGGATCGCGCCATGACATGGATTCCCTGGCGCTCAAGCACCTCGATTACCGCACGACCTCATTCGAGGAGGTGGCGGGCAAGGGCGCCAAACAGATCAGTTTCAACCAGGTGAACCTGGACCAGGCGACACCCTATGCCGCCGAAGACGCTGACATCACCCTGCGCCTGCACCAGGCGTTGTGGCCGCAACTCGAATCCGCGCCCGCCCTGTGCCGCGTGTTCACCGAGATAGAAATGCCGCTGGTGCCGGTGCTGTCGCGTCTCGAGCGCCACGGGGCGCTGGTCGATGGCGCGCTGCTGGCGGTACAGAGTCGCGAGCTTGGAGAACGGCTGCTGGAGATCGAGGCACGCGCTTTCGAGGTCGCGGGGCAGCGCTTCAATCTCGGTTCGCCCAAACAGCTGCAGGACATCCTGTTCGACAAGCTCGGGCTGCCGCAGATCGGCAAGACACCTACCGGCCAGCCGTCCACCGCGGAGCCGGTGTTGCAGGAGCTGGCGGAAAATTACGAACTGCCGCGGGTGATTCTCGAGTACCGCGGGCTCAGCAAGCTGAAGTCGACCTACACCGACCGCCTGCCCGAACAGATCAACCCCGCGACCCACCGGGTACACACCTCGTACCAGCAGGCAGTCACCGCGACCGGCAGGCTGTCCTCGACCGATCCCAATCTGCAGAACATTCCGGTGCGCACCGCCGAGGGGCGGCGCATCCGGCAGGCTTTCATCGCGCCCCCGGGGTGGCGCCTCCTGGCGGCCGACTATTCGCAGATCGAATTGCGCATCATGGCGCACCTGTCGGGCGATCGCGGTTTGATCGAGGCGTTTCGCAACGGGCTCGATGTGCACCGCGCTACCGCGGCAGAGGTGTTCGGGATGGACATCGCGGCGGTCACGGACGATCAGCGCCGTAGCGCCAAGGCGATCAACTTTGGTTTGATCTACGGCATGTCCGCGTTCGGGCTGGCGCGGCAGCTCGGGGTTGGCCGCCAGGAGGCGCAAGCCTGGATGGACCGCTATTTTGCCCGCTATCCGGGCGTGCAGTGTTATATGGACGAGATCCGTCGCAAGGCCGCCGACGAGGGATTCGTCGAGACCCTGTTCGGCCGCAGGCTCTATCTGCCCGATATCCGTTCGCGCAATCCCAACAGCCGCCAGGCAGCGGAGCGCACCGCGATCAATGCGCCGATGCAGGGCAGCGCAGCCGATATCATCAAGCGCGCGATGATCGGGGTGGACCAGTGGCTGCGGGGCGATGAGGTGCCGGCGTGCATGGTCATGCAGGTGCATGACGAGCTCGTGTTCGAGGTGCGCGAGGATGTGGTAGCCGAGGTCACGGCGCGGGTGCGTGCGCTGATGTCAGGGGCTGCCGGTCTCGAGGTCGAACTGGTGGTCGATGTCGGGACCGGGTGCAACTGGGACGAGGCTCACTGAGCGCCGTCGCAGGGCGGCGTGTACCATTTGTCGAGCACGGCGCGCGCCTCATCGACCCCGGCGCCGCTCAGTGCCGAGAATAGCTGTACCGTTGCACCCGGGAACCAGCCGAGGTTCCGGCGCACGCCGAGCAGCGTTGCCTTGGCTGGGCCGCGTGCGAGCTTGTCGGACTTGGTGAGCAGCACGTGCAGCGCGATGTTGCTGCGCGCCACCCATTCGATCAGCGTGATGTCCTGCTCCTTCAGCGGGTGACGCGCGTCCATCAGCAACACGATGCCCGCCAGCGAACGTCTTGCGCCAAGATAGGATTCGACCAGCTTGCCCCACTGCTTGCGCATCTCGATCGGCACCTTGGCAAAGCCGTAACCGGGCAGATCGACCAGGCGCAGGCTCTCCGCGAGACTGAAAAAGTTGATCTGCTGCGTGCGCCCCGGCGTCTTGCTCGCCCGCGCCAGCTTGCGATGATCGCAGATCGCATTGATCGCGCTCGATTTGCCCGCGTTCGAGCGCCCCGCAAATGCCACCTCGATGCCCTGGTCGGGCGGGCACTGGGACACCCGCGCGGCACTCAGAATGAAGCTGGCGCCACGATAATCCGGCGGCGCAAAACGATGGGACAAAGGCCAATTCCTCCAATTTCCGTTAGCGGGCCGCTTTGTTATACTGCGCGCGCCTGATTCGGTAAGCAGTCTAGCATGTGGTCTGGAGCGGCCCTGCGGAGGCCATCGAATCGGTTTCCACCCGCTATCCTATGGAGTACTTCATGAAGAATTTCGCACTTGGCACCCTGCTGCTGGCATCCTCGATGGCCTACGCCGACCGCAGCGCCGACGAGATTTATCCGAACACCTGCGGCGTCTGTCATGGCGCTGGTGTCGCCGGCGCTCCGACAGCCCATGATGCCACCCTGTGGCAGCCGCGCTTTGACGCCAAGGGCATGGATGGCCTTATGGAAAGTGTGCACAACGGTCTGAACGCGATGCCGGCCAAGGGCATGTGCATGGATTGCACCGATACCGAGTACAAGGCGCTGATCGAATTCATGATGAAGGCGTCCTGAGTATTTCGCCCGTTTTCCCGCTGATTGCAAAGGATTGATTACCGTGATCAAGACCATGGTTTGGGTGATGGCTGCAACCCTGTTTGCGGCCAATGCGCTGGCGGCCGGCAATGCCGACGCCGGCAAGAGCAAGACGGTTGCCTGCGGCGCCTGTCACGGCGCTGACGGCAACAGCCTCGCTCCTGCGTTTCCCAAGCTGGCGGGGCAGCATCCGGGTTACCTGCTGAAACAGCTGAAGGACATCAAGGGCGGCGCACGCAGCGTACCCGCGATGACCGGGCAGCTGGATGCGCTGAACGACCAGGACCTCGCCGACATCGCTGCCTACTATGGTGCGCAAAAGGCAACGCCGGGCATGGCCAAGGAGGAGCGGGTGGAACTCGGAGAGAGTGTTTATCGTGCCGGTGTCCGCGACAAGGGGGTGGCTGCCTGCACCGCTTGTCATTCGCCGATTGGCGCGGGCAATGCGGCGGCACGCTTCCCGTCCTTGAGTGGGCAGCATGCCGACTACATTGCGGCGTCGCTGCGCGCCTTCCGCAATGACGAGCGCACCAATGATGGTGATACCCGCATCATGCGCGATGTCGCGAGCCGCCTGAGTGACAAGGAAGTCGATGCCGTTGCGAGCTACGCCTCGGGATTGCATTGATCCCAGGGCTGGCTTCGGGTGGTAATTTGCCACTCGGCGCACCCGCATCGGAAACCCGGTCCAATCACGGTTGTCGAAAGCCCGGACTGTTCGAGGAGCCAGGGGTATGAAGCGATTTCTTGCAATGGGTCTGCTGTTGCTGTTGCCGTTGGCGACGCTGGCTGCCGATACTGCGCCGGCGTTCGTGGAAGGCAAGCAGTACGAGCGTATTCCCGAGCCGGTGCGCACCGCCGACCCGGCACGCATCGAGGTCGTGGAGGTGTTCTGGTACGGATGCATCCATTGCTTCCATCTCGATCCGCTGATCAAGGATTGGCAGAAGACACTGCCTGCGGATGTCGACTTCCATCGCTCGCCGGCGATCTGGAACAAGCCGATGGCGATTCACGCCCAGGCGTTCTATGCAGCCCAGGCGCTCGGTGTGCTCGACAAGGTGCACGATCGGCTGTTTGCCGCACTGAACGTGGACCGCAGGAAGCTCGATACCGAAGATGAACTTGCCGCGTTCTTCGCCGAGCAGGGAGTCAAGGAACAGGATTTTCGCAAGGCATTCAGTTCGTTCGGTGTCGAGAACAGCGTCAAGCAGGCAGATGCACGGGCACGCAGTTACCGGATCACCGGAACGCCGGAACTGGTCGTGAACGGCAAGTACCGGATTTCAGCCAAGACCGCCGGCAGTCCCGAAGCGATGCTGAAAGTCGTTGATTTCCTGGTTGCGCAGGAGCGGGCGGCACGTCCCAAGTCCAGCCCCTGAGCCGGCGGCTTTCACGTCAGAGCGAGCAGGCCGCGCCAGGCGAGATGTAGCGCGAGCAGGCTCAGCATCCATCTCAGAGCCTGCCTGAACACGCGTTCGGGCAGATGGCCCAGCAAGCGGAGCCCGACCCAGGTTCCGCCGATACCGCTCGCGATCATCAGCAATGCGAGCAGCAGCCAGCCACGCCATTCAAAACCCGTGGCACCGAATACCGCCAGCTTGAGCAGGTTGAGCCCGGTCATGCACGCCGCCGCGCTGGCCACGAACTGGTGACGGTTCAGGCCGAGCCGCTGGATGTAAGCGCCCACCAGCGGTCCGGTAGCTCCGACAAAAAGGCCGAGAAAGCTCGAGAAGGCGCCGAATAGGGCCATGCCCGTGGTCGAAGTGTTGCCGATGCGCGGCGTTGGCGACCACACCATGTACAGCACGAAGACCGCGATACTGAGTTGCAGCCAGTCCATCGGCAAGCGGAACAGCAGCAGCGAACCGAGCAGCGCACCAACGATCCCGCCCGCCAGCAGCACCGCGGTCACGCGGCACACTACATGCTCGCGTGCCAGCAGTGCGCGTCCGCCATTGGAGCCGAGCTGCACGATGCCGTGCACCGGGATCACGGCTGCCGCGGGCATTGTGGTCGCCATCACGGACAGCATCAGCAAGCCGCCCCCGGCGCCAAGCGCGGCGGTCAGGATCGAACTGACGAAGCTCAGCACCACCAGCACGACAATACCGAGGTGGTCGAGCGCGGGGGTAATCGGGAGGTCCATGACGCAGCAATCCCTCGAGCTTATTCGATAAAATGCAGACCCGGGTCTATGCTTGAGCTACTCGAAATTGTGTCGCGGAAACCACGGCTTCCGGGCACCGGAACAGCAGGTCCGCAAATCCTGCAGTGGATTTGTCGTAGCAATGCGAAAACCCAAGCTCAACGAAGAAATCGTGCGCCGTATCGAAGACGCGCTGGACGAACGCAAGAGTGACCGGCGTCGCGACCGCGAGGAGCGCGAGCCGGCGCCGGAGCGGCGCAACCGCTCCCGACGCAAACAACGCGATTCGGCAGCACCGCGCGAAGGTGTCAGCCAGCCTGCCAGCCTTCCCGGCACCTGAGCGCAGGCCGCGGATTCCTGATGCTCAGCTCGCGAGAAAGATCTTGCCGGGGTTGAGAATATTGCCCGGATCCAGAGCTCGTTTCAGGGTTTTCATCAGCGCAATCTCCTGCGGCGAGCGACTGCACCCGAGCCAGGCGCGCTTATCGAGGCCGATACCGTGTTCGGCCGAAATCGAGCCACCGATACCGGAGAGTTCGCTGTAAACGAGTTTCTCCACCGCCTGCTTGAGCGCCGGATCATCGCTGCCGAGCGCGATCGCCAGATGCAGATTGCCGTCACCGAGGTGGCCGAAGGTGACCCAGCGCAGTTCTCCGAGCAACTCCCGCAGCGCCGCCGCGCAACGCTCGAGGTAGCTTTCCATCGCCGCGATCGGCAGGCTGATATCGAATATCGCCAGCGGCCACAGCGTCACGACGGACTCGATATTGTCCCGTATGGCCCAGAATGCCTCGCGCTCCTTGCTGTTCTGGGCCAGCACCGCGTCCGTCAGCAGCCCGTTTTCCAGGGCCCGCCCAAGGGTTGCCAGGAATTGCTCGCCTTCGGCCTCCAGGTCCGCACCGGCCGATTCGATCAGCACATAGAAAGGATATTCGTCGGGCAGCGGAGGCTCGCCGAGGTGAGGGCCTTTGCAGGCAATGCGGTAATAGCTGTTCCACATCGCCTCGAAGGCGCTCATCCGCCCGCCCAGTTCCCGTTCGATGAAGGTCAGCAGCTCGATCAGTTTTTCCAGCGAATCGGTCGCTACCAGCGCCGAATTGCGCGCCGGCATCAGTGGTCGCAACCGCAGTACCGCGCGGGTGATGATCCCGAGAGTACCTTCGCTGCCAATGAACAAATGCTTGAGGTCGTAGCCGGTATTGTTTTTCAGCACCGCGTTCATCGAGGAAACCACGGTGCCGTCGGCGAGCACGGCTTCGAGCCCGAGCACCTGCTCGCGCATCATGCCGTAACGGATTACCTGGTTGCCGCCGGCGTTGGTCGCGATGTTGCCGCCGATGGTGGCGCTGCCGCGGGCGCCGAGATCGAGCGGCATCACCAGCGACTGCGCTTCGGCCGCCTCGTGCACTGCCTGCAAGGTCGCGCCAGCCTGCACCGTCATGGTGCGGCTACGCGCATCGAGCTGCTCGATGCGGTTCATGCGCTCCAGCGACAACGCGATCTCTCCCGGACCCGCCAGTGCTCCGCTGACCAGGCCGGTCTTGCCGCCCTCGGTTACAACCGGCTGGCCGGCGGCGTGGCACAAGCGCAGGATCGCGGATATTTCCCCTGTCGAGCGCGGGCGCAGCACCACCAGCGCAGCGCAATGATTCACCCCCCACGCGCCGCTGCGGCTGCGGGCTTCGTCTCCGCGCAATACGCCACCGGCACCCAACAGCTCGTGCAGTTGATCGATCAGTTCTGCCATGGGCCGGGACTCCTCAAAATCCGAGATTCATCGCGGGCATCATCACTTCTATCAGACGTGGTCCGGGTTGCGTCATCGCGTCGCCGAACTGCGCGAACAGTTCATCGGCGTTGGTGGCGCGTGTTGCCGTCACACCCATCGACTGCGCCAGCGTCACGAAATCGATATCGGGATTGCCGATATGCATCATGCCGCGCGCATTGCTGCCCATCGCGGTTGCACCGACCCGCAGGTATTCGAGTTGCAGGATCGCGTAATCGCGATTGGCAAACAGCAGCACGGTCACATCGAGCTTTTCCCGTGCCATGGTCCACAGTGCCTGGATCGTGTACATGGCGCTGCCATCACCCTCGAGGCAAACGATCTTGGCATCGGGAGCGGCAATCGCGGCACCGACAGCCGCCGGCAGACCCCAGCCGATAGAGCCGCCGGTTTGCATGATCCACTGGTGCGAACGGGCCGAGGTGCAGCGTGGAAATACTTCCATCGCACCGGTGATGCCCTCGTCGACGATGATCGCGCCTTCCGGCAGCAGCGCCGAAATCACATCACCGACCGTAGCCGTCGAGAGTGCACCGCCCGGCGCTGCCGCGGGCTGGTCGGGATTGCGCGCCACGTTGCTGCCGTCGGCATGCAATGCGTCCGCGAGCCGCTCCAGCGCATCCTGGCGATCATGAAAATCCTCCGCCAGCGTGACGATTTCGCAATCGTCGTGATTGAGCCGACTGGGTACGCCAGGATAGGCGAAGAACGAGGCCGGAGCATTCACGCCGACCAGCACCATGCGGCGCACGGTCTTCAGATGGTCGATGGCAAACTCGGCGAGGTAGGGGATCTTTTCGTAACTCGGGCGCCCGCCTCCCCACGGAACGCGACTGGCAAAGGTTTCGACCGCGAGTCGTGCGCCGCAACTGGCCGCAATGCGGGCGGCGACCTCCAGTTCCGTATCGCTGATGTGCCCGCCGAGCAGGATCATCGCCGGCTCCCCGCAATCGAGCGCCTCGGCTGCACGCGCAATCGCATCGGCGTGCGCCTGGCGCGGTTTTGCCGGTGTCGGGGCCGCGGCCGGCCCGGGCGCGCTGTCGCCCCAGGAAACATCCGCCGGCAGGATCAGGGTGGCGATCTGCCCCGGTGCGCTCAAGGCGGCGGCAACGGCCTGTGCCGCATCCGCTGGCAGGTGCTCGCTGGATGAGGAGGAGTGAACCCAGTGCGACATCGGCTTTGCCACCGCCACCACGTCGGATGTGAGCGGTGTGTCGTACTGCAGATGATAGGTCGCGTGATCGCCGACGATATTCACGATCGCCGCCTTGCCCTTCTTGGCGTTGTGCAGATTGGCAAGCCCGTTGCCAAGCCCGGGGCCCAGATGCAGCAGCGTGGCCGCCGGCTTGCCTGCGATGCGTGAATAGCCGTCGGCGGCTCCGGTGACCACTCCTTCGAACAGCCCGAGCACGCAGCGCATTCCCGCAACCCGATCGAGTGCCGCCACGAAGTGCATTTCCGATGTGCCGGGATTGGCAAAGCAGACTTCGACCCCCGAATCGATCAGGGTGCGCAACAGTGCTTCGGCTCCATTCATGGATTCACTCCCTGGCCGACAGGCCGATCTTTAGCTGCTGGATGGTGGCAGATGCGGCGGTTTATCATAGCAACACCCCGCGTGCAACCGGCCGCTCCGGGCCTGCGTCCGTCGTTACCACCTCAGTCCTCGGCATGGAGATGCATCAGGCCTTCCTGCACCGCGGTGGCGACCAGCCGTCCGTCCCGGGTGTAGATCGAGCCGATATTGAAACCCCTTCCTCCCGCCGCGCACGGACTGGCCAGGTGATAGTAGAGCCATTCGTCGGCCCGGAAATCGCCGTAGAACCACAGGCCATGGTCGATGCTCGCGGTCTGGATTTCGGGGCTGTCGTAGCACAAGGCATGCGGCAGCAGCGCGGTCGACAGCAGGTAATTGTCGGACATGTAGGCGAGCAGCTCGGTGTGGGTGGCGGGATTCTCCGCGAGTGCGCCGTTGGCGCGCATCCAGACGCCCATTCGTGCCGCGACATGGCGCGGGCTGGCCGGGTCTTCGCGCTCCACGATGCGGTAATCGATCGCGTGGCGCCGCGGCGCCTTGAATCGCTCCGGGTGAACAGCAGCGAGGCGGGTATAGAAATCGAAATCGCTCTCGAGTTGATCGGGTCCCGGTACATCCGGCATCGGGTCCTGGTGCTGCAGCCCTTTTTCCGGCAACTTGTAGGAGATCGAGGTGCTGAAAATGGCGCGCCCCGCCTGCAGCGCAATCACCCGGCGGGTGCTGAAGCGTCGCCCGTCACGGATCGGATCGACCTCGTAGAGTATCGGTCGCGCCGGGTCTCCGGGGCGCAGAAAATAGGCGTGCAGCGAATGCACCCGGCGACTGCCTTCCACGGTGCACGAGGCCGAGTGCATCGCCTGCGCCAGCACTTGCCCGCCGTAGACACGTTTCTCGCGTCCGGCCGGCGTGGTGCCGCGAAACCGATAGGTATCGAGGTGCTCGACGGCAAGTACATCCAGCAATGCGTCCAGATCATCGCTCACTGCGTGTTTCCTTTCCCGGTGTTGGTGGCGGGCCATTTTATGCGCTGGATTATGGTATCACCCGACAATTTGGTGATAACGTTGCGCCCTTTCCGGATTCCCGTCCAACAAGAGGACGTCACAGCATGACGGCACTCGACGATTTCAGGCGCGACACGCGCGCGTGGCTCGAACAGAATTGTCCGCAATCGCTGCGCAAGACCGGCGTTGGCGACATGCTGTCGGATGCCGACAGTTGCTGGGGTGGACGCAAATGGAAATTCACCAGCGAAGACCAGCGACTGTGGCTGCAGCGCATGGGCGAGCGCGGCTGGACTGCACCGGAATGGCCACGCGAATACGCCGGCGGTGGTCTCGGTCGGGCCGAGGCCAGGGTCCTGCGCGAAGAGATGGCGCGCATCCAGGCCTGGTCGCCACTCGAGAGCTTTGGCATCTCGATGCTCGGGCCTGCGCTGATGAAATACGGCACCGAGGAGCAGAAAAGGCGGTTTTTGCCACCGATCGTGCGCGGCGAGATCCGCTGGTGTCAGGGATACAGCGAGCCCAATGCCGGTTCCGACCTGGCCGGGTTGCAGACGCGCGCCGAAGACAAGGGAGACCATTACCTGGTCAACGGGCAGAAGGTGTGGACTTCCTATGCCGACAAGGCCGATTGGATATTCTGCCTGGTGCGCACCGACACCCAGGCCGCAAAGCCACAGCAGGGCATCAGCTTCCTGCTGTTTGACATGGGGTCCCCGGGCGTAAGCACGCGGCCCATTTTGCTGATCAGCGGCGCCTCGCCTTTCTGCGAGACCTTTTTTGACAATGTCCGGGTACCCAAGGAGCAGCTCGTCGGTGAGCTGAACAAGGGTTGGGACATTGCCAAGTACCTGCTCACCCACGAACGGGAAATGATCAGTGGCGCATTTGGCGTGGCCGGTGCCGGACAGGAGACCGTGCCGGAGATTGCAACGCGCCTCCAGGGCTTGCGCGAGGGAAGGCTCGCCGACGCGGGCTTGCGTCGGGACATCGCGCGGCTCGAGCTCGACGCCGAGGCCTTTGCCCTGACGCTAGAGCGCCTGCGCGATGAAGCAAAGGCCGGTGTCGGCACCGGTGCGGCCTCGTCGATGCTCAAGTATTACGGCACGGAACTGAACAAGCAGCGCCAGGAAGTGCTGATGGCGATTCATGGCGGCGACGCACTCGACTGGGAAAGCGAGCATGCCGGGAATGGCTTCGTTGCACGAACCTGGCTGCGCAGCAAGGGCAACTCCATCGAGGGCGGCACCTCGGAGGTGCAGCTCAATATCATCGCCAAGCGCATCCTCGGTTTGCCGGGATAAGGAGCACGCATGTCGCTGGTATACAACGAAGACGAAAGGATGCTGCAGGATGCGGCGCGAAGTTTCCTTGGCGAGCGGGCGCCGGTAGCGGCGCTGCGCAAGCTGCGCGATACGCGTGATCCCGACGGCTTCTCGCGTGAACTGTGGGCCAGCATGGTCGAGATGGGCTGGGCCGGGATCCTGGTTCCCGAAGAGTATGGCGGCCTGGGCTTCGCACATGCCGGCGCCGGCATACTCTGCGAGCAGGCAGGCCGCACGCTGACCAACTCACCGCTGTTCTCCACCGCGATACTCGGTGCCACGTTGCTGCGCCTGGCGGGATCGGACGCGCAGAAAAAACGGCTGCTGCCACAAATTGCCGCCGGGAAGGTACTGCTCGCGCTGGCGCTCGATGAGTCGGCCCGCCACGATCCCGCGGCAATCGATCTCGTGGCGGAACCGCAGGGCGACGGGTTTGTGCTGAACGGCGCCAAGCGCCTGGTGCTGGACGGTCATGTTGCGGACACGCTGGTGGTCGCGGCGCGTGGTGCCGGCGCCGGTGACGGCGTTTCGCTGCTGCTGGTCGATGCGCATGCTGTCGGGGTGCAAATCGAGCGCACCATCATGGTCGATACGCGCAATGCGGCCCGCATCGAATTCAGCGCCGTGAAGGTGCCGCGCGAGGCCCTGCTCGGTGAATGGCGCGGTGGCGCGACGGCGCTCGCCCAGGCGCTCGATGTCGGGCATATTTGCCTGGCGGCGGAACTGCTGGGTATTGCCGAGGAGGCATTTGCCCGAACCCTCGACTACCTCAGGCAGCGCAGACAGTTCGGCAAGCTGATCGGCGAATTCCAGGCGCTGCAGCACCGCGCCGCGATACTGTTCTGCGAGATCGAGTTGTGCCGTTCGGCGGTGATGCGCGCGTTGCGGGCGATAGACGAACAGCATCCGCGGCTCGCGGCGTTTGCAAGCCTCGCCAAGGCGAGGGCCTGTGAAACCGCCACGCTGGCCGTCAACGAGGCGGTGCAGATGCATGGCGGCATCGGCATGACCGACGAGTTCGACATCGGGCTGTTCATGAAGCGCGCGGCCAGCGCGCGGCAGATTTTCGGTGATGCGCATTTCCACACCGATCGTTACGCCACACTGGCCGGTTACTGAGATCCGGTGCGCGATACGCACCGGCAGATTCAATTGCAAAAGGAGAATCAAGCATGGACCTGGGAATCAGCGCCCGGCTGCGGCCGATACTCGATGAGGTAAAGCGCTTCATCGACAACGAGATCCTGCCGCTCGAGCACGAGTTTCTTGCCGAGGTGGACAAGGGCGACCGCTGGTCGTTCACGCCGCGGCAGACCGAAATCCTCGAGACCCTCAAGAGCAAGGCGCGCGAGCGCGGTTTGTGGAACTTCTTTCTCACCGGTCACGAGGATGGTCACGGCCTGAATACGGTCGAATATGCCTATATCGCCGAGGAAACCGGCAAGTCCCATCTGGCGCCGGAGGTGTTCAACTGCAGCGCGCCCGATACCGGGAACATGGAAGTGCTGGCGCGCTACGGCACGCCGGAGCAGAAGCAGCGCTGGCTGGTGCCGCTGCTGGCCGGCGAGATCCGTTCTGCCTACGTGATGACGGAGCCCGACAGCGCGTCCTCGGATGCCACCAATATCAGCGCCAGCGCGGTGCTGGAAGGCGATGAGTGGGTGATCAATGGTGACAAGATCTGGATTTCCGGTGCCGGCGATCCGCGCTGCAAGATCCAGATCGTGATGGTCAAGAGCAACCCGCAGGCTGCGCGGCACGCGCAGCATTCGCAGATCCTGGTGCCGATGGACACTCCCGGCGTCGAAGTGCTGCGCCCGATGATGGTGTTCGCCACCGACGACGCGCCGCACGGACATATGCATATGCGCTTCAACAATGTGCGGGTGCCGCGCGCGAACATCATCGCCGGCGAAGGCCGTGGTTTCGAGGTCGCGCAGGGCCGCCTCGGGCCGGGACGCATTCACCATTGCATGCGCGCGATCGGTCAGGCCGAACGGGCGCTCGAACTGATGTGCCGGCGCGGCCTGTCGCGCACGGCCTTTGGCAAGCCGCTGGTCAAGCTCGGCGCCAATTACGACATCATCGCCAAGGCGCGCATGGATATCGAAATGGCGCGATTGCTGTGCCTGAAGACTGCCTACCTGATGGATACCCAGGGTATTCAGGAATCCCAGCACTGGATCTCGATGATCAAGACCGTGGCGCCCACGGTCGCGCTCAACGTGATCGACGAGGCGATACAGATGCACGGTGGCCTGGGAATTTCCCAGGATACACCGCTTGCGGGAATGTACATGGCAGCGCGCACCCTGCGCTTTGCCGACGGACCCGATGCCGTGCATCGCATGGTGGTGGCGCGCCGGGAACTGCGCGCCTACCGCTGAACTATCCGCGACCAGACAAGGAGCAATACATGACTGCAGCGCTGACCAGGGACAATGCGCACGGCCTGATCGGCAGCGAACTCGGAGTCTCCGAGTGGTTCACGATCGACCAGGCGCGGATCAACGCATTTGCCGATACCACGGTGGACCACCAGTTCATCCATGTCGATCCCGAGCGCGCGGCACAGTCGCCGTTCGGGACCACGATCGCGCACGGCTTTCTGACCCTGTCGCTGCTGCCGCATTTCATGAGCAGCGTTGCGGTCGGGATGGAAGGCGCGGTGATGGGGCTGAACTACGGCTTCGACAGGATTCGCTTTCTCGCTCCGGTCAAGGTCGACAGCCGGGTACGCGCACGGGTGAAACTTGCCGATTTCCAGGAGAAGGCACCCGGTCAGTACCTGATAAAACAGGAGATCACCGTGGAGATCGAGAACGAGCCGAAACCCGCACTGGTTGCCGAATGGCTTACGATGGTCATGACCGGCCCCCGCTAAGCGTAACTTGAAGGAGATTTTGACGGCATGAGCATTCGATTCGACGCAAAGGTGGCGATCGTGACCGGCGCCGGTACCGGTCTGGGGCGCTCGCACGCACTCGCGCTTGCGGCGCGTGGTGCGAAAGTCGTGGTGAACGATCTCGGCGGTGCCCGCGATGGCACCGGTGGCTCGGTCACGGCGGCACAGGCGGTGGTGGAGGAGATTCGCGCGGCGGGCGGCGAAGCCATGGCCAATGGCGCCAATGTCGCGGTATATGCGCAGGTGCAGGAAATGGTCGATGAGGCCATGAAGGCATGGGGGCGGGTCGATATCCTGGTCAACAACGCCGGCATCCTGCGCGACAAATCGTTCAGCAAGATGGCGATCGATGATTTCCGCGCGGTGATGGACGTGCATCTGTTCGGCTCCGTGCACTGCACCAAGGCGGTGTGGGAGATCATGCGCGCGCAGCAGTACGGCCGTATCGTGATGACGACGTCGTCGAGCGGCCTGTATGGAAACTTCGGGCAGAGCAATTACGGCGCGGCAAAGATGGCCGTGGTCGGCTTCATGAATACGCTGGTGCTCGAGGGCGAGAAATACGGTATCCGCGTCAACGCGCTGGCGCCGGCGGCCGGCACGCGCATGACCGAGGGATTGTTCGACCAGAAGGTCTTCGACCTGCTGACCCCCGAAGCCGTGACGGCCGGTTTGCTGGTGCTGTGCGCGGAACAAGCGCCGAACCGGCTGATTCTCGCGGCCGGAGCGGGTGGATATGCCAGTGCTCATATCTACGAGACACAGGGTGTGCATCTGATGGCGGCGGACCAGACGCCCGAGAACGTGCTCGCATCGCTCGAGCAGATCAACCAGCGCGCGGGCCAGGAGGAATACACCGGCGGATTCCAGCAGAGCTTCAAGTTTGTTGGCAGGGCGGCCAAGGCCTTGGGCATCGAGCTCTGACCGGACAGGCACCAGCTCGCGGGTTTGGTGAAAATTCTATTTTTTGACGGAGAACCAGGCAAATGACAGACGCAGTAATCGTATCCGCGGCGCGCACCCCGATCGGCAAGGCCTATCGTGGTTTGTTCAACAACACCGAGGCCCCGACCATGGGCGGCCACGCGATCCGCGCGGCGGTCGAGCGCGCCGGCGTCGATCCTGCCGAGATCGATGACGTGATCATGGGGTGTGCGATGCCCCAGGGAACCACCAGCCTGAATATCGGGCGGATGGCGGCGCTGGCGGGTGGACTGCCGGTCAGCGTCAGCGGCATGACGATGGATCGTCAATGCTCCTCGGGCTTGATGGCGATTGCGACGGCAGCCAAGCAGATTATGCATGACGGCATGCGGGTCACGGTGGGTGCGGGCCTGGAGCAGATCAGCCTGGTGCAGAACGAACACCAGAATACGTTCCGGCGGGTCGATCCGCGGCTCAAGGAGATGCACGCCAACGTGTATATGCCGATGCTGCAGACGGCGGAAGTGGTTGCCAAACGCTACGGTATCTCGCGCGAGCGCCAGGACGAGTACTCCCTGCAAAGCCAGCAGCGCACCGCCGCGGCGCAGCAGGCCGGGAAATTCGCCGAGGAGATCATTGCGGTCACCGCGAGCGTCGCGGTCAAGGACAAGCAGAGCGGCGAAGTGAGCTACAAGGACGTGACGCTGGCGCTCGACGAGGGCAATCGCGCGGACACCAACGCCGCGGGTCTCGCCAGCCTCAAGCCGATCATCGAGAGTGGTTTCATTACAGCTGGCAATGCCAGTCAGCTGTCCGACGGTGCCGCCGCCTGCGTGCTGATGGACGGCAAACTGGCTGCGCAGCGCGGCCTGGCACCGATGGGCATCTACCGCGGTATTGCGGTGGCGGGTTGCGAACCTGACGAAATGGGTATCGGTCCGGTGTTCGCGGTACCGAAATTGCTCAGGCAGCACGGGCTGAAGATCGACGATATCGGGCTGTGGGAGCTCAACGAGGCGTTCGCGGTGCAGGTGATCTATTGCCGTGACCGGCTCGGTATCCCGGACGAAAAGCTCAACGTGAACGGCGGTGCGATATCGATCGGTCACCCCTACGGCATGAGCGGCGCGCGCATGGTCGGGCATGCCCTGCGCGAGGGCAAGCGGCGTGGCGTCAAATACGTCGTGGTCACCATGTGCGTCGGCGGCGGCATGGGCGCCGCGGGACTGTTCGAGGTCTGCTGAGCAGGCACGGCGTGCCATACGGCGATTACGATAGCCGCGCTTACCGCGGCTATGTACTCGCCGTGCTGACCGCGGTCTACGCCCTCAATTTCATCGACCGGCAGTTGCTGGTCATCCTGCAGGAGCCGATCAAGCTCGAGCTGGGCCTGTCCGATACCCAGCTCGGGCTCCTCAGCGGTCTTGCGTTTGCGGTTTTCTATGTGATCTGCGGCATACCGATCGCGCGACTCGCGGAGTCGCGCTCGCGGCGCAACGTGATCGCGTTTTCGATCGTCGCGTGGAGCGTGATGACCGCTGTCTGTGGTCTGGCGCAGAACTACACCCAATTGCTGCTGGCACGCATGGGGGTTGGAGTCGGCGAGTCGGGGGGCAGTCCGCCCTCGCACTCGATGATCTCCGACATGTATCCACCGGGGCAGCGCAGCACCGCATTGTCGATATTTTCGACCGGGGTCAACATCGGAATTCTCGGTGGCTTCCTGCTCGGGGCCTGGCTGAACGAGTTTTTTGGCTGGCGCAGCGTGTTTCTGCTGGTCGGGTTGCCGGGAGTGCTGTTTGCCCTGCTGGTCGGATTTACGGTTGCCGAACCGGCGCGCGGGCGCTCGGATCCGCATGCCCGCGAGGAGGTTCCACCCACCGTCGGGCAGGCGGTGCGGCTGCTTTGGAGCAAGCCCACGTTTCGCTATGTGGCGCTCGCCTGCGCCATGCAGTCGTTCGGGATGTACGGGATGGGCAGCTGGTTTCCGTCCTATCTGATACGGACCCACGGCATGAGCGTCGTGGAGGTCGGTACCTGGCTGGCGTTGCTGGCAGGCGGTGTCGGGGCGCTGGGTGCGCTTGCCGGTGGTTACCTGACGGACTATCTCGGTCAGCGCGACCGGCGCTGGTATCTGTGGGTGCCGATGATCGCGGGTATCGTGGTGGTGCCATTTGCATTGGCAGCCTTTCTCGTCGACAGCGGGCACGCCGCACTGGCGCTGAACGCCTTGCCGCTGTTCCTGAGCTACATGTATCTCGGCCCGACGCTCGCTGTGGCGCACTCGCTGGTTGGCGCGCGCATGCGCGCGCTGACTTCTGCGCTGATGTTTTTTGTGCTCAACCTGATTGGCATGGGACTGGGACCGCTGTTTACCGGTCTGACCAGTGACCTGCTGATGCCCGCGGTCGGTGCCGATTCCCTGCGTTACGCGCTGATCGCCACGCTGGCGCTGGCTTCGCTGGGCGGGACGCTGATGTATCTCGGCGGCGCGCACCATCTGCGCACCGATCTCGCCCGTGCCGGAGGAATCAGCGCGTCGTGAGCGCTTTCTTGATCCAGCCGCCACCCATGCCACCCTCGACCTTCAGGTAGCCCGAGCGCTCCTCTCCCATGTACACGAGCTCGTCGGACTTGGCGAGTGTTGCGACTACCTTCGCGGTATCCGAGGGTTGCGCCATCAGCTTCACATTGTTGATTTTCGGATAGATCACATCGCCCTCGTTGGCGCCCACGCCGGCGGCATTCGAGCCGCCCGCCGCCGCTTCCCTGGCGAGAGTGCCGACATTACGCTGCAGGTTGGGATCGCCGCTCACCACCCGCACGATATTGTTGTAGTTGTCGGCCAGGCTGGCCGCGATCACCTTGCCCTCGGCGGTACTCTGGTAGCCGCCGAGACTGCCCGCATTGCCGTTGCCGAACATGAAGCCGCCGAGCGCGAGGTCGGCCTTCTTGGCGCTGCCTTCGGCCGCCGCGACCTGCACCCCGGAGCGCGCGTCGGTGACCAGCATGCTGGTTTGCGCTTCCTTGAACTTGAGGCCACCGGCCATGCCACCGATCACGCTGCCGGTGCGGCCACCGAACAGCCCGCCGATCGCGCCACCCAGTGCACCGCCCACACCACCGGCGTTGTTATCGGAGAACACCACCGTCGGAGTCATCACGAAATCGGCCGCAACCATCTGGCCACCACCGATATTGGAGCTGTTGCGCAACTGTCCCGAGTCGGCCAGCGCGCGCTCCTGCATCATGTTCTGCATGCCCTGCCCGCGTTCGACCACAATGAAGCAGTTCGATTGCTGGATCATCATGCGGATCAGGCTGACCGGGGATTGCAGGTTGTAGCTGGAAAGCGCGGCCATCACATAATCCTGTGGCTCGACCACGGCCATCGCCCCCATCGGTTGCGGGCAGTGCGCAAGGCCGGTATCTCCCTGCGAGCCGGTGGTGCCCGCGGAGCCCTGGATCGCAGTGCCTCCCTGCCCCTGCTTCATGTCGGTCACCCCGGCACACGCCACGCCGGCACTGAGGAGCAGGGTGCTCGCCAGAAGCACGCAATGGCGTAGATACGGATTTGAGCGGCTCATGGCATATACCTCTGTAGCTGCAGGGTTTGCAGGACCGAAGTCTGCATCAGGGAGCAAGCGTGGGTCAACGCAAGTGCACGCCCCACTTGACGCTCGGCCGTGGCGCTGCCAGATTGCATCGGGTCCCCAATGGAGCGCAACTCATGCTCAGGATCACCACACGGTTTTTGATCTCGATACTGGTATGTGGGGCTGTGCATGCCGCGCCCGATGCCGCCTGCCTTTCCTACTGCGAACAGGCCGAGGCCGATTGCAGCCTCAGCGTGCGCCAGTCGAGCAAGGATTGCGCGCGGCGCGCGGCCACCGGGGGCGTCGATCCATTCACCCAGCGGCGCGAGGATTCGCTGGGGTTCTGCGGCTACTTCGGAGCGGGACATTGCGCCAGCCCGTACGCCGGCGAGCGTTGCCAGCAGCGCTTTCGCGACCGTTACGCGTTGTGCAGCGGCGCCTATCTGCAGAATACAAGCGCCGAATATCTGCAATGCAGTGACAGCGAGCGCAGGGCACTGGCAATGTGCCGTGACGAGATGGCCGATTGCCGCGCCGCGTGCTGAAATCTTCCACAGGAGCAAACCGATGAAACTCTATACCTACCCGCCGGCGCCGAACCCGCAACGATTGCATATCTTCATGCGCGAGAAGGGCATCGAGATCCCCACCGAGCAGGTCAACCTGATGGAGCGTGAGCAGTTGCAGGAACCGTTTCGCAGCATCAACCCGTTGTGCACGGTGCCGGCACTGCTTACTGACGAGGGCCCGGTACTCGGCCAGGTCAACGCCATCTGCGATTATCTGGAGGCGCTGCATCCGGCCAAACCGCTGCTTGGGCGTGATCCACTGGAGAAGGCGCTGGTGCGCGAGTGGTGCCACCGGATCTTCATGGAAGGGCTGATGGCGATCGCGGAAGCGTTTCGCAATGGTAACCCCGCGTTCGCCAACCGGGCCTTGCCGGGGCCGACGGATTGCGCGCAGATCCCGGCGCTGGTCGAGCGCGGGCTGCAGCGTCTCGACCTATTCTTTCATACCCTGGACGCGCATCTCGCCGGTCGCGAGTACATGGTGGGAGATGCCTTCTCGATGGCCGATATCGACGCGTTCGTGAGCTGTGGATTTTCCGGCTGGATAAGAAAGAGCATTCCCGCGGATTGCGCCAACCTGAAGCGCTGGCACGCCGCCATCGCGCAGCGCGCCTGCGTTCAGGCCGCCTGAGGCATGAACCTGGTACTGAGCCGCAAGGAATTTCGCTCGCTGCTGGAAGTGCTCGAAATCGCCGACTGGGTGTTGCATGCCTACAAGGCGGAGGAGCCCGCCGAGACCCGCCCCTATCGCGAACTCGAGCAGAAGGTGCTGGCGATGGCGGAGTCTTTCGGCTTCGAGGACCTGGTCGACTACGACGCCCTCGCCAAGCGCTTCGTATCGAGCCGCGATTTCGGCGAGAGCAGCCCGGCGCAGGATTTCATCACGGAATTCGAGAACGATGCGTTCTGGGATCAACTCGCCGAGCGGCTGGTCGAACGTGACCTGATCCGCCAGATAGGCGAGCCCGCGCTCCAGAAGCTCGAGTTCGACGAGCGCGAACGCCGGGAAGATCCCTATCGCAGACTTTATGGCGAGGAATTCCTGGCGCACGGTGTGGATCGACTCGAGATCCTGCAGCTCCACTCCGGGCAAGGCAGCGAATCCGGCAAGCTGCTCTCCTGAGCACGGGTTCCGTGCAAGGCGGTTGCTGCTCCGCTATCCGGCGTCAACCGAGCAAGGCCCGCGAAATGATCACTTTCATTACCTCGTTGGTGCCGGCGTAGATGCGCTGCACGCGAGCGTCGGCCCAGGCGCGTGCCACCGGGTATTCCCACATGAATCCGTAGCCGCCATGCAACTGCACGCATTCGTCCATCACCCGGCATTGCAGCTCGGTGGACAGCAGCTTGGACTTGGCCGCGGTCGGCACATCGAGCTTGCCCTGCAGATGCAGCTCGATGCAGCGGTCGACGAAGACCCGCATCGCGGTGGTTTCGGAGTCGACTTCGGCGAGCTTGAACTGGGTGTTCTGGAACGCTGCGACCGGTTTGCCGAAGGCATTGCGTTCCTTTACATAAGCCACCGTCTGGGCCAGAACCGCTTCGCACGCGCTTGCCGCGCCAACGGCTACCGACAGGCGCTCCTGCGGCAGCTCCTGCATCAGGTAGAAGAAGCCCATGCCTTCCTCGCCGAGCAGGTTGCTGCAGGGAATGCGCACGTCCTCGAAGAACAGCTCGGAGGTGTCCTGGGCCTTCATGCCGACTTTCTTCAGCAGCCGCCCCTTGCTGAAACCCGGGGTGTTGGCTTCCACCAGGATCAAGCTGGTGCCCCTGGCTCCACCCGCGGGATCGGTTTTCGCGACCACGATCACCAGGTCCGAGAGATAGCCGTTGGTGATGAACGTCTTCGAACCGTTGATCACGTAATGATCGCCGTCGCGCACCGCGCTGGTCTTCACGCCCTGCAGATCGGAGCCGGCGCCGGGTTCGGTCATCGCGATGGCGCTGATCATCTCGCCGCTGATCATTTTTGGCAGGTACTTTTCCTTGAGCTGCGGGCTGCCGTAATTGACGATGTACGGCGCGACGATATCGCTGTGCAGGCCCCAGCCAATGCCGGACAGACCGAGCCGCGCGATTTCCTCGTCGATCACGACGTTGTAGAGGAAATCGGTGCCCGCGCCGCCGAATTTCTCGGGCACGGTCGGGCACAGCAAGCCCTGTTCGCCTGCCCGCAGCCAGATGTCGCGATCCACATGCCCCTGCTCTTCCCAGCGCTCGTGATGCGGTGCGCATTCGTTCTCCAGCAGCTTGCGTACGCTGGCACGAAAAATCTCGTGGTCGTCACTGAACAGTGTGCGTGGAATCATCGATGTTGCCTCGGGTGAATGGTGAAGTAGTGATCGCAGGGAAACATGCGCGGATACTCGTTCGTGTAGTCACCCGGAGGGTAGACGAACAGCATGCGGTCGGGCAGCACCTCGCGTGCGATCAGCCAACTCGATCGGCGCAGCCAGAGCACCATCAGGGATTCGATGAAACCCCGGCCGTCTCGCAGCCCAAGGCGTCCCGGGTGGCGCGGACGCAGACAATGATTGCGGGCTTCTTCCGGCATGCGGGCGGCAGACAGGCCTCAGGGGATCGGGAGCGGCATTGTAATCGGCCACGGCGGCAGTGTACTCATTCGTCTGGCGCGGGCGGCGGCTGTGGGGGTGGTGGCGGAGTTGCAGGCGCCGCCGCGCCGCCGCGCCGGTGCGGGCGAT
>MTKY01053962.1_pt1 | contig 31947 bp, 27 predicted proteins | sample 1042731 | NCBI WGS metagenome assembly MTKY01 (sample SAMN06212206, study PRJNA360538) | anaerobic digester metagenome | biome: Wastewater treatment plant; material: sludge; isolation source: anaerobic digester fed with sludge from wastewater treatment plant | place: Denmark: WWTP Soeholt ...
GGTGTTATCATGTCCAATCACACGCCCTAACTCATATGTTGGTCGGACTTCTTGCAATATTGCACTAACACTTTGGCGTTCTAATTCATCGTTGAGTATCCGGGAGAAGTCATCAAAACTTAGGATGACTGCTTGCGAGTTACCGCGACGTTCAATAATATATCGGGTTTGATTCTGGGTGACATCGTTCAGCACTTGCCCAAATTTGTTCTGAGCTTCGGTTGAACTTATACTTTTAGTAGTTGTCATAGTTTTCTATAAATGGATAAATTAGCTAATTTAGATAAATTATACAACGGAATACATGTTTTGTCAATTAGAAACAATTAAGTACTTCGACCAGTTGCTGTTGTAAAAACGCTTAACGTTGATGATTACACGAATACATCCCATCGAAGGCCTGCTCTCCGGCGCCGAAGCGCCCCAATACGTCGATCTGTCGCAGGGCGGGTTGAGCTTCAAGAAGGCGAAGCAGGAAAAGCAGACCGGCGAGCAACAGCCGTTATTCTAAAAAGGGGAGATAGATTGACGATGAACGACGACATCACCACTGAAGCGATTCGCATTACGGAATTTTCGACGACCATGATCGATGAATGTACGGATCTGTTCTTGAACGTTTTCGCGGGAGAACCCTGGAACGATCACTGGGCATCCCGGCAGGAGGCCAAGCAGTACCTGGAATCGCATTATGCGTTCAACAGTTTCCTGGGGTATGTGGCGGTCTATGAGGGCAGGATCGCGGGCGCGGCCTTTGGGTTTATCAAACCGTGGCAGCGCGGATTCGAATACTACATCAACGAGTTTTTTGTCGATACCGCCGTCCAGGGCAAAGGAGTAGGGACGCTCTTGCTCAAGCAGATTGCGGCCGATATCAAAGGCAAAGCTATGAACGCGATCGTATTGACAACGCAGAGAGCGTTCCCGGCGTATGGGTTCTACCTTAAAAATGGTTTTACCGAAATCGCGGGCGAGGTATTTCTTGGAAAGTCAGTCTGAATCGATAAGCGGATTACCAACATTTGGAGGATAACCTATGATTTACCACATCGTGACGGAGTCGGACCTGCGCGCGCACGTGAGCGGCGATGTGTATACCCCGGCGAGTCTCAACGACTTCGGCTTCGTCCACTGCGCCCTGCAAGCGTCGGTCATCGCGGTCGCCAATGACTACTTCGCTGGAGCCGCCGGGCCGGTGCTCCTGCTGGAGATCAACCCGGAGCGGCTGACCTCGGAAGTCCGCTACGAAGCCGCCGCGCCCATCGCCGGAGCGGGGACCGCGCACCTCGTTGATGCCGCGCTCTTTCCACACATCTATGGCCCGATCCAGACACAAGCGATTGCCCGTGTTGGCGTACTCGGCGCGACGACCGCTGGCTACCACTGGCCTGGCGAATTCGAGGCGCTGGAGGCTTTTCTCGCAGCCAGACATTAAACTCGCCGTCCCATCAGGCTGCTCGACAGAGATGGTGCAAATGCGTAAACTCATCGCTATATTTATGATGGTTCTGGTCACAACCACGGCCGGTTGTGTGTCTTCAGGCTCGCCATCCCCAGAGCCCCTGCAGACGGCTACGGCGACAATAGCCACAGCAAAACTCACACCATCATCGGGCGCACCACCATCGAATTGCCCCCATACGCTCTTGGGTGGATTCAACGATGTGTGGCGTGACCGACAGGTCTATCCGCGCCTGGGTTGTGCGGTTGCGCCCGCCGAGGTCGCTACTGGAACGGAGGTTTACCTGTGCAACGGCATACATACGTTATGGCTGAGTGAGCGGCGTCTCTTTGCCGTGATCCCGGTCTGGCCGCATTCATGGCGCTTTATTGCTGATGAATCGAACTTGCCAGAGGACGCGCCGATGATGGAAGAGCCGGCCTCACGGTCACAGCTTTGTTTCCCGGTCACTGGGCGGCACGATTGGCTAGTACGCCAGCTCAATCCAGACACAGAGAACGAGCTATGGGCGAAAACGAGTGAGACGACATTCAGTGGAGTGATCCAGCAATTCGAAGGGGGATGGCTTCTCTGGAATGGCAATGTTTGTTTTGTCCTCTTTGAAGATGGCACTTGGACGATGTTCTGATGGATGACGAACAGGCGATGCGGCTGGCTATCCGCGAGGCTTTGGTCGCGCGGGAGCATGGAGAAGACCCGTTTGGGGCGGTTTTGCTCGACCCAGATGGCGCAGTGTGCCACGTCGCACATTCTCAATGTATCACGCTTTCAGATCCAACGGCGCACGCGGAGATGCAGGTCATACGCGAGTACTGTCAGCAAAACAAACGTATTTACCTCAACGGCTATACCCTCGTTTGTTCAGCAGAACCGTGCGTGATGTGTTCTGGAGCCATCAAATGGGCCAAAATAAAAAAAGTGGTGTTTTCTGTCCCCCAATCCTATCTTCAGGGGATCAGCGGCGGTCGCCCCAAACCGTCATGTGAGAGCATTCTCAACTGTGGGTATGCACAGATTCAGGTTATTGGGAACGTTCTTTTCGAAGAGGGTAAGAAGGTCTTCGAGCAATTTCAGTTCACGCCAAAAGATAAACCGTAGTGAAAGATCAAAGATTACCAGACTATCTCAAAAAGGAGCTGACATGCGACGCTTGATTATTGTTGGATGTATCGTATGTGGATTTCTGCTGGCCTTTGCGGTCACTCGGCCCTCGACTGCCGAAATCCCCCAACCCGCGCCAGACACGGATAATCCGACCCAACTGCTGGGGGCGTGCAGCGGCGGCGATGATTGCTGGGTGCGCGGTTTCCACTTACCCGGATTGATCGGCCACGTCTACGCGCTCGCCAGACAAGGCGACTACGTCTACGTGGGCGGCGAACTGTTCAGCGCCGGCGGCTTGCCGGTAAATAACGTTGCGATGTGGGACGGCAACCGCTGGAGCGATATGGGCGGCGGTGTGTCTCACACTTCATCGACGGCAAAGGTCGCTGCGTTGGCCGCAGACAATGTTGGCAACGTGTATGTTGGCGGCTGGTTCAACCGGGCCGGCGCCGGCGAGCATACGATAGAGGTAAGCAACCTCGCTCGCTGGAATGGCGCCGCCTGGAGCGACGCGGGCGGCGGCGTACAGGGCAGCGTCGCGGCGCTCCACCTCAGCAGCAGCGCGCTGTTCGTGGGCGGGACGTTCACACAGGCCGGCCAAACGGCGGTCAACAACATCGCGCGGTTCAACTTAAACAGCCAGTGGGACGCTATGGAGGGCGGGGTCGCCTGGGACGACAGCCACCCAGCGGTCTACGCTATTGCGTGCGCCGATACGGATTGTAACAAACTGTACGTCGGCGGCGAATTCGATACAGCCGGCGGCGTGGACGCTCTGTGCGTTGCCTATCGCTACTGGGACGGCTCGACCTACCGATGGGAAGCGCTGGATTATGGGTTGAGCGAAGGGGGCAAAGTCCGCGCTCTGTTGTGGCGCGACGAGGGGGGCGGCAACTTCTCCCTGTACGTGGGCGGGACATTCAGCAGAGTCGGCGACCCGGGGCCCGGGTCCCCTACCGCGATTGACGCGCGCGGCGTCGCCCGCTGGGATGGGACGGAGTGGTCCGCGTTGGCTCTCGGCGTCCAGGGAGGCGAGGGCGTCAAAGCGCTTCTGTGGGACGGGGGCGGCCTGATTGCGGCCGGCAATTTCATTACCGTGGGCGTTCCAAGCGTCGCGGCCAGGGATATTGCCCGCTGGGATGGGACGGCCTGGTCGGCGATGGGCGACGGGCTGGGAACAGAATGGTACTCGGAGGTCAACGCGCTCCTGCTCGACGCGGGCGGCCACATCGTCGCGGGAGGCGGGTTCGACTTCAGCAGCGAGCGCGTCGTCAACAACCTGGCAGCGTGGGATGGCAGCCAGTGGTCGGCGTTCGGCGGCGGGTCGGGAGTCAACAACGCGGTGGATATTATGCTGGCGGACGGCGACTCGGTGTACGTCCACGGCGCCATCACTCAATTTGGCCCCCTGGTGACGGACAATCTGGCAACACTCACCGGCCTGGCCTGGAACGCGGGGATGGGCAGCCCGGCGCCGTCCTACATTCGCGGGTTGGCAAAACAAGGGATTGGCCGTCTCTACGCCGGCGGCGCATTCGCCGGACTGAACTACCTGGCCTATTGGGACGGCGGCGTATGGCAGACGTTCGCGGGCGGGGCCAACGGTTACGTCAACGCCGTGGCATACGGTTCGGACGCCAACAACCTGTACGTCGGCGGTGAGTTTACCCAGGTCGGCGCTGTTCCAGCCTCCTACTTCGCCTGGAATAAAAACCTGACTTGGGAAACCACGCCGCCCGACCAAGACCTGAACGGCCCAGTGCGCAGCATGGCCGTCGATGCGCAGGGGAACGTGTTTGTCGCCGGGGACTTTACCTACGCAGGCGACCTGCGCGTCAACCACATCGCTATGTGGGACGGCGAACAGTGGCGCGCGCTCGGCGATGGGCTGGCCCACCGCTACGTTCTGGCGCTCACCTTCGACGGCGACGGAAGGTTGTACGCAGGCGGTTGTTTTGCGAAGGCCGGCGGCCTTCAGGTCAACGGCGTGGCGATGTGGAATGGGCTACAATGGTCTGCGTTGGACGGCGGGGCAGACAATTGCGTGGGCGCGCTGGCGGTGGACCGCTACGGCCAGCTCTACGCGGCGGGCGATTTCACGCAAGCGGGCGGCGGCGCGGCCAATCACATCGCCCGCTGGGACGGCTTCCAGTGGTCGGCCCTGGGCAACGGCACGGACGGCAACGTCCGCGCGCTGGCGGTCGTCAGCGGTTCGACGTACAACCGGCTTGTTGTGGGCGGTATCTTCAGTGTTGCGGGCGACAAGCTCTCCACCAACGTCGCCGCCTACGACATCCCGCTGCCCCAGACGGTCCCCTCTCCGACGATTACCAGCATCTCGCCCACCCACATCGCTGCTGGCGGAACGGGCTTCTGGCTCACGGTCAACGGCGAAAACTTCTCCTCGCGCACCTACGTGAAGTGGGAGCCGCTTGTGATGGGCGTCTTCGGCAGCGGCAACGGCGGCGCTGGCGTCCCGTTGACGACGACGTACATCAGCAGCACACAATTGCAGGCCTACGTTCCGCCGGAATTGACCACCACGGAAGGCGCTATACGCATCAACGTCTTCACGCCGGCGGTGGAAGGCGGCGGAGGGGGCGGGGCGACCAACCCCGAACTGCCTGTTTTCGAGGTCGTGAAGAGCTACCGCGTGTTCTTGCCGCTGGTGATACGTTCAGCCGAAAACTAGCAGCCTGTCGGAGCGAGCAACTATTCAGCCTTGGTGGGACGCACTTAGCTGAACCAAAAACAGCAATTTTTGGCGCTTCCTACTGTCATTGCAGGCGTAAAAGTGCGTCCCACCTGATTAGTTACAGGCACGCTTCGTTTTCCTTGCCCCTTTTCCCATCCCTGATACACTGTCTCGCCGGAGGTGGGTTGATGAAACGAACTTTGGCTGTCTTAGCGGCGCTGCTTCTGGCATTGGGGCTTCTGTTGGCGCTGACCACGTCTGCGGTTGCGCAGCCGGCGGCGGACACGATGTTGCCGCCGGCGACGAATACGGACGGGCGGGCGGGCATCAGCTACTCGTTCTACCCTGGCCCGGCGGGACAGGAGCGCCACTACCTGCCGCTGGCCGTGCAGGCCGGGTCGAGTTGGGATCGCTTTGACTTCAGTTGGGCGCGACTGGAACCGGAAGACAACGTCTGGGACTTTGACGCCTACGACACGCTGGTAGACGACTTGCGCCACGGCGGTATCCAGAATATCGTCGGTATCCTCCAAATGACGCCCGACTGGGCCGCGACCCGGTGCGCCACGGAAACGCTTCGGCAGTCCGGCGATTGGTACCCCTCCGCGCCCCGTCCGTTCTCTGCGCTCCTGCACGGCGAAAACGGGTACGCGAGCGCGTCGCCGGCTGCCTGGGGTGACGGTTTGGCGCGGACGCCGCCCGCCGGCCTGTACCGCCCCTGGACGACGGCGAATTTCAACGGCAATCACTGGGCGAAGTTTGTGTACACGGTCGTATCCCGCTACAAGCGCCAGGTCAAACACTGGGAGATGTGGAACGAAGTCGAGTGGGACTTGCTGTGGTGTGGAACCGAGCAGGACTACGCCCAACTGCTCAAGGTGGGGTATCTGGCAACTAAAGCGGCCTGTCCTGAGTGTACCGTGCTCTATGCCGGCATCCACTATTGGGCGGACCAGACGTACTTCGAGCGCGTGCTCGACATCCTTAACGACGACCCCGCCGCGCCCGCCAACAACTATTTCTTCGACGTGATGTCACTGCACTCCTATAGCCGTTCTAACCATACCTACGATCTGGTGAACCACATCCGCGAGCGGATGAAGGCGTACGTCTCCGATCACCCAATCTGGCTCACCGAAACGGGCGTGCCGGTGTGGGGCGATCCTAAGGCATACACCGACAAGTACGATTACGCCGCCACCCAGGACGAGGCCGCCGCCTATCTGATCCAGTCCTACGCCAACGCGCTGGCGGCCGGCGTCGAGCGGTACATCTTCTTCCGCACCAACGACGCCGATATGGGCGAATACTTCGGCTTGATTCGCAACGACCGTTCTGTGCGTCCCGCCTACAGCGCGTTCCAGGTCGCCACGACCTATCTGATCTCGCCAACCTTCACCACCCGTGTGCCCACGGGGACTAACCTGCGCGTCACGCTGTGGGGCACGCCGCGCGGCAAGGTCAACGTGCTATGGAACACCAGCCCTGTGACCTCTGTCTTCACACTCCCTGCGACGATCCCCACCGCCATGCTGGTGAACCGCTGGGGAGCCACACGAACCCTCACCGCCACGGCCGGCGTCTACACCTTCACGCTGCCAGGGGCGACCGCCAACCTGCTCTCCAACCCCGGCGACTACATCATCGGCGGCGACCCGCTCATCGTAATCGAATCGGAGCGCGCTAACCAGCCGCCCACCTCGACCGTCCGCCCGCTGCCGGCGATTACGCACACCGCGGCCTTCACCGTCGCCTGGGAAGGGCGGGACAACGAATCGGGCGTCTGGCTTTACGATGTGCAGGTGCGCACTGGAGAAGACGGCGCGTGGGTGCTGTGGAAATCCTCGACCACCGCCACCTCTGCCGTCTTTACCGGCACAGACGACAGTACCTACTACTTCCGCGTCCGCGCCACCGATCGTGTGGGCAATCGTGAGGCGTGGCCCATAACGCCACAAGCCTGGACCACGCTCAAGCTGTCGAGCAGGCTTCACCTCACCGTTGGGCCGTTCTTCGCCGATGAGAATCGCAATGACATTTGGGACGTGCCAGGCACGCAGATCGGCGAGATTGTGCTCACTGGAGTATCACTTCGTTTTCTCGATAGCGCGGGGGACGATGTCGTCAGTCCCGTCATCGCCGATACGTGGGAGTTCACCACGACGGTTTGGCCAGGGGAGACCTACCGCCTTGAAATGACGGCTGCTACCACGACGACCGACTACATCCGCATCCTGTCGTTCAACTGGCCGTTGAGTGAAGAGGTCATTAACGAATCGCTGGGTATGGTGGGACTGTGGCCGCTGCAACGGCTCTATATGCCGTTGGTTATGCGGCGGTGAGGGTAAAGATTGCCGACCACGAATTAAAAACGAATAAACGAATCCAGGTCTCGGCTAGACGAAAAGCGTGCGTCAGCCGGGCGACCATTCGTTTATTCGTTAACGCATTCGTGGTCGGCCTATGCTTTTACGGATACACGCGGTTGATCATGCGCGGATAGGCAATCGCTTCGCGCAGGTGATCGATGCCGCAGATCCACGTCACGGTGCGCTCGAGGCCCAGGCCGAAGCCGCTGTGGGGCACGCTGCCATAATGCCGCAAGTCGATGTACCATTTGAAGGCTTCTTCCGGCAGGTTGTGCTCGTGGATGCGCTGGAGCAGCAGGTCGGGGTCGGAGATGCGCTCGCTGCCGCCGATAATCTCGCCGTAGCCCTCCGGCGCGAGCAGGTCCGCGCTCTTGCAGACCTCCGGGCGACCGGGCCATGGCTCCATATAGAAGGCTTTCACGGCGGTAGGGTAGCCGTAGACGAACACCGGCTTGTCGAACTGTTTGGTCAGTGCGGTCTCGTGCGGGGAGCCGAAATCGTCGCCCCATTCGATCTTCAGCAGCGCCTTTGCCTCCGGGTCCTCCGTCTGCTCGCGGATCTCGGCGAGCATCGCTAGGGCATCGTCGTAGGAGATGCGCGGGAAGGGCGGCGCGACGCGCTCCAACGCGCTCACGTCGCGGCCTAGCGCCTTCAATTCCGGCGCGCACTTCTTCAGCGCGGTCTGCACGATGTGCGAGGTGAACTGCTCTTCGATTTCCATCATCCCGTCGAGGTCACAGAACGCCATTTCCGGCTCCACCATCCAGAACTCGGTGAGGTGGCGGCGGGTCTTCGACTTTTCCGCGCGGAACGTTGGCCCGAAGCAGTAGACGCGGCTAAAGGCGAAGATGTTGGCTTCGTTGTAGAGTTGCCCGCTCTGCGCGAGGTAGGCCACGCCCTCGTCGAAGTACTCCGTGCCGAAAAGCGTCGTCGTCCCCTCGCAGGCCGCCGGCGTGAGGATGGGCGTGTCCATGTGGATGAAGCCGTTATCGGTCAGCCACTCGTGAATTGCGGCGATCACGACGGCGCGGACGCGCAGCACGGCCCACTGGCTCAGCGAGCGGATCCACAGGTGGCGGTTGTCGAGCAGGAATTCGACGCCGTGCTCTTTCAGTGCGATGGGATACTCGCCTTCCGCTGCCTGCACCACCTCGAAGCTGGTGACGCCGATTTCGTAGCCGCCGGGGATGCCGGGGGCGCGAGGGTCGGCGCGCACCATACCGGTGACGACCACCGACGACTCTTGCGGGACGTGTGTCATCGCGTCGAAAAGCTCGGAGGGCAAGTCGTTCTTGAAGGCGACGCACTGCGCGAAGCCGTAGCCATCCCGCACCAACAAGAACACCAGCTTGCCCTTGTGCGTGCGGTTGTAGACCCATCCACGGATCGTCACTTCCTGACCTTCATAATCGCCGATTTGTTCTACACGAATAACTGATGGCATAGGGCTTCCTCCTTTTTTAGGGATTGGTGACTGGTAACTGGTTACTCGTTACTGGTTACTGGTTACTGGTTACTGGTTACTGGTTACTGGTTACTCATTACTCATTACTCATTACTCATTACTCGTTACTGATTACCAATTACTGATTACTTATTACTGACGGCTGATCGCTGACCGCTTTCTTCCGCCTCTGCCAGAAACGATAGCCAAAGAACCCAACGACTGTGATTATGCCGAGCGCGTATACGACGTGCTCGTATTGGTTGATAACGTCCGACACGACCGGCCAGCTTTCGCCCAACAGCCGCCCGGCGAACGCCAGCGCGAAACTCCACGACGCCGTGCCCAGCGCGGTGTAGAACGTAAAACGCGGGATGTTCATCTTCGCCAATCCCGCCGGCACGGAGATCAGACTGCGCACGATGGGCACCATCCGCCCGAAGAAGATCACGTATTCGCCGTACTTCTTGAACCAGGCTAGCGCGGTGTCCAGATCGCTTTCGGACAGCATGAACCACTTGCCGAAGCGCTGCAGCAGATAGCGCACGCGGCTCTCATCGAACCAGCGCCCGATCCCGTAGAAGAAGAACGCCCCGGCGACCGAGCCAATCGCCCCCACGATGGTCACGCCCAACAGCGTGAACGTCGCGTTCTCACCCAACGTGAGCCACCCGGCCAGCGGCAACACCGCCTCCGAAGGAATGGGCGGAAAAACGTTCTCCAGGAACATAATGAATCCCAGTCCCGGATAGCCCAACGTCTTGATAATCTCCAGCGCCCATTCGGTGATCGCATTCAAAATATCGCCTAAACCCATGATTTTCGACTCCTGTTTATAAAATTCGCAACCGCACTTGTCAAGCGCGGGCTAATACCAATTGATAGGTTTGTCTCAGAGGTTGAAACTGTGTCACTATCCAAAGAGTAACATTTTCTACCCCTAGGGAGTTACTTCTGCATTGTGTTTAGTCGCTACCAAAGGGATCAAACAACGCAATGCCATATTCACAGCATCAGAATCGGGGAAATATTTCTGCACATCTGGCTCCAGGACGACTGTACCTTCTTCAAGTCTGAAGTTTTGTATCAACGTTGTTCCGTCAGATTGATGTACTTTGACGGAGTAACCCTGGCGCAGTTCCTTATAATGCTTTCCCCGGACGCCGCCTGAAAAATCGTATTCAGGGCGCATATCATCATCTTTTATAACGACTGGTTCAGAAATTTTCTTCTTCATATTTTCTCCGTTCCGGCAGAGTTGCTCTACGGCTACTGATGAGACGAATACAATCACCTCGTTCGGTATATACGACAATAAGGATTCTTCCATTGACAGAAGTTCCAATGTCAATAAATCGTTCTTCATCACTCGAGTGATCTGGATCGAGTATCGTTATTGAAAACGGATCCAGAAAAACAGTCTTGGCTTCATCAAAACTGACTCGATGTTTCCTGAAGTTTTCTTGGGCTTTATGTTCATCCCACTCAAAGGTGAATCCCATCTTTCCCCCTACAGTCATTATACCATAAGCGCCCGTCGCTTACCCAAAAACCAACGTCAACACAATCACCACCACCAACCCCGGCAGCAGGTTGGTCGTTTTGAGCCGTTTGACGCCGAGCAGGTTCAGCCCGATTCCCAGGATGAGCGCGCCGCCCACTGCCGTCATCTGGTTGATGAGCAGTTCGGTAAAGAAGCTCTGGAACTGCCCCGCCAGCAGGGTGAGACTCGCCTGGATGATGAACAGCGGCAGCGCCGAAATCAGCACGCCCAACCCGTAGACCGACGCCAGTGCAATCGAGGTGAAGCCGTCCAGGATCGCCTTGGTGAAGATGAGCACGCGGTCGCCGCTGAGACCCTCGTTGATCGCTCCCACGAACGTCATCGAACCGATGCAGAAGATGAGAAACGCCGTCACCAGCCCCTCGGTGAAGCGCCCGTCCTGGCTCTTCAACCGCGCCTTGAGCCGTTCGCCCGTTTCCTCCATCCAGGTTTCCAGGTGGAGCAACTCGCCGATGATGCCGCCGAAAATCAGGCTGAAAATGAAGATGAGGAAATCCTCCACCGCAAACGCCATCTTCATCCCCAACACCAACGTCCCCAGGCCCACCCCCTCGAAGATGATGCCCTTGACGTTCTCCGGGAGCTTTTTCCGCAGCAACAGCCCCACCGCGCTGCCCAGAATCACCGTCAGCGCATTGACCAGACTTCCAATCGGCATACCTATTCCCTTTCAAAACAATCTCAACGGATTGAGCGGATTCAACGGAAAGATATCCGTTGAAATCCGCTCAATCCGTTGAGGAATCTTTCACTCTACCAACGCCAGGCTGATGCGCCCGCGCTGTTGGTCTACTTCGACCACTTCCACGTCGACCACGTCCCCTACGGCGACCTTTTCGTGCGGGTTGCGGACGTAGCCCGTTCCCATACGGCTGACGTGGATCAGGCCGTCGCGCTTCACGCCGATATCGACGAACGCGCCGAAGTCCACGACGTTGCGCACCGTGCCCCGGAGCTGCATCCCCTCGCGGAGGTCCTCCAGGCTCAGCACGTCGCTGCGCAGGATGGGGCCTTCCAAACCGTCGCGGGGATCGCGTCCGAGACGGGCTAACGCCTCCAGGATGTCTTCCAGCGTCGGGCGGCCCGTCCCCAGGTCGGCAGCGAGCGCGTCGAGGTCCATCTCCCGGCGCAGATTGGCGATTTCGCTCGACAGCCGGGAGTCGCCCAGCGGACAACCGAGCAAATCCAACACCGCGCGAGCGACGGGGTAGCTCTCCGGGTGGATGGGCGTCTTGTCCAACGGTTCGGCGCTTTCCGGTGCGCGCAGGAACCCGGCGGCCTGCTCGAACGTCTTTGGCCCCAGGCCCGGAACCCCGCGCAGCGCTTCGCGGGCGTCGAACGCGCCGTTGACGTCGCGGTGCGCCACAATCGTCTCCGCCAGCTTGGGGCCGATGCCGGAGATGTAGCGCAGCAGCGCGGGCGACGCCGTGTTGAGGTCCGCCCCCACCGTGTTCACCACCGATTCGACGACCGTGTCCAGCGACTTCGCCAGCGACTTCTGGTTGACGTCGTGCTGGTACAACCCCACGCCGATGGCCTGTGGGTCGATCTTCACCAACTCGGCCAGCGGATCCTGTAAGCGCCGCGCGATGGAGACCGCCCCGCGCAGCGACACGTCCAGGTCGGGCAGCTCCTGGCGCGCCAGCTTCGACGCCGAGTAGACCGACGCGCCGGCCTCGTTGACGATGGTGTACTTCACCTTGAGGTGGGCCTCGTTGAGCAGTTCCGCCACCAGCGTCTCCGTCTCGCGGCTGGCGGTCCCATTGCCGATGTCGATTACCGTTACGCCGTGCTGTTGCACCAGGCGGCGCAGCGTCGCTTTGGCCTGCTCCCTGTCGCGCTCGGGGTAGATTGTGCGCGCGTCCAGCACCTTGCCGGTGGGGCTTACCACCGCCGTCTTGCAGCCGGTGCGGTACCCGGGATCGATGCCGAGCACCGTCTGCCCGCGCAGCGGCGGCTGCAACAGCAGCGCTTTGAGGTTGGCGGCAAACACGCCAATCGCGTGCTCGTCGGCCACGTCGCTCAACTCGCGGCGCATCTCCCGCTCCACGGCAGGGAAGAGCAGGCGGCTGTAGCTATCTTTGCGCGCTTCGACGAGGTCATCCATCAGCGGGCTGCCCGTATCGCTCGGGTAGCGTTGCGCAAGGATGCCCATCGCCTCCGGCTCCGGGACTTCCAGCGTGACCTTGAGTGCGCCTTCGCGCTCGCCCCGGTTGACGGCGAGCGTCTGGTGCGGGCGCAGCGCGCGGAAATCCGCAAAGAAGCTGTAATACATCTGGTAGACGCCCTTGGGGTCCTTGCCCTGGTCGGAGACGGCGACGCTCAACGCGCCGCGCCGCTGCACCAGCCGGCGCATATCGGCGCGCACTTCCGGCGCGTCGGCGATGGTCTCGGCAACGATGTCCCGCGCGCCCGCGTAGGCGTCGTCCACCGTGGGGACGTCGTCCGTGAGGAAAGGCTGGGCCAGCGCGGCGCGGTCGCCGGCGAGCGTCTGCGCCAGCACCAGGTCGGCCAGCGGTTGCAGGCCCTTCTCGCGGGCCATCGTCGCGCGCGTGCGGCGCTTGGGCTTGTGCGGGCGGTAGAGGTCCTCCAGGCGCTGCAACGTATCGGCGGCTTCCACAGCGGCCTGCAATTCCGGCGTGAGCACGCCCTGCTCTTCCAGGCTGCGCAGGATCGTCTGGCGGCGCTCCTCCATATTGCGGCGATAACCCAGGCGTTCCGCGACCTGCCGCAGTTGCTCCTCATCGAGCGAACCGGTCATCTCCTTGCGGTAGCGGGCGATGAAAGGGATGGTATTGCCGTCATCCAGCAGGCGGACGGCGGACTTGACGCGCGGCAATTCGAGCGTCAGGTCGGCGGCGACGGCAACAATCAGTGCAATGGGATCCATAACCCTCCTTCGAAAATAGCCTCAACGGATCGAACGGATTCAACGGAAAAATATCCGTTGAATTCCGTTGAATCCGTTGAGAGAATCATTTTAGTGCTTGCATGGTGCGCGTTAGCACCGGTGTCTCCTCTAAAAATAGTTCTACTTCGACGCTTAAGGCGGATCACAATCCGCCGTCCCCGCAGCGCCGGATTATGATCCGGCGCCAGCATTTTCATTATCGGGGCTGTACCACAGGTTCGGTTACACTCCTTCGAAAATAGCCTCAACGGATCGAACGGATTCAACGGAAAAATATCCGTTGAATTCCGTTGAATCCGTTGAGGAAACCCTTTTCATCCTCGTCGGTGTGGTTTGCCGCATGACGACTCGTCTTAGAAATTGCGGCAGACCAGCGGCAGGTAGACGTAACCGAAGGCTTCATCCACCACGTTCAATGCCAGGCGCACTTGATGCGGCGACCCGGCGACGCCCGCCGGACTGTCCACAGTGACGGTCAGCAGCCCGGTGTACAGGAAGGCGCTCGACGTAGAAAAGCCCGCCGGCGTGATGGAGAAGCTCTGCGACGTCGCGCCGCTCTGGGGCGCAATTTGCGCCCAGGGCGCGTCGCTTGTCACGCTCCAATTCAGGGCGTGGTGACTGCCCACGTTTTGCGGCGTCAATATCCAGGCAGACGGGAGCAGTTGTGCCGAAGGAATGCTGTACGTGAAGGTGATCGCATCGGGCAAGCCGCCCAACGCCGGCGCCTGAACGTCCAACGTCACGGCGATGCGCTGTACCGCGTTGACTGTTTCCGGCGGCGCGGTTGCCGTCACTGTGACCGCGCCGGTATAGAGTGTACTGGGTTGCGTCATAAACGTCGTTGGCGCAATGGTGAACGTACCCGGTGTCGTCCCGCCAGCGGGCGTGACGTTGAACCAGTTGCCCTCGGTCATCAGACTCCAGGTGATCACATCCGCCGTAGTACTGTTGGTCAGGTTGACAACTTGCATTGGTGGGGTCAGGCTACCGGTCACGGCGTCATGCACGAAAGCGACGTTGGTCGGAACGACATTGAGCGTGATCGGCGGCGGCGACCACGTCGAATAGATGTTGTCGCTGCTGGTCGTTGTCGAGCTGCCGTTGCGCAGTTCTACCCACACGGTATGCTTGCCGGGCGACTTGGGTAGTTCCCAGGCCAGCTCCGACTGGAACGGACGCGGGGCGCTCCAGGGTTCGCTGTTGTTGCGCAGTCGCATTGTGGTCCAGGTACCGTAGCCGTAGATGTAGAGGTTGACGTGATAATCGTCGGTCGTGGCGGCCTCCCGGTTGATGACGATAGGATAGACATCGGAGCGACATGCGAAGTCCTGCACCCAGTAACGCCAGTAGTCGCCGCCGCCCTCGTAATACCCCACCCCAATTTCACAAGAAGCTGCCCGCAATATATTGTCACGGTGTCCCTCGCTGCCCATCCAGATAGCCATTACCGCCGCTGGCGTCGAAGAACCGGCAGCAATGTTCTCGCTAAGCGTGGTCCAGGTAGGATAATTGTAGTACGCTAACACACGCTCCTTGAAGATGCACACCACCTGCAAGATACCATCAACGCGATCCTGCGACTCGTGCGTGAAGTAATTATCCACCGCCAAATCCGTCGCATGGTAGCGTGCCCCATCGTCCAGGGCAGCGGTGCGTTTGAGCGGCGGCAGAGCATATTCAGCCCGCGCGGCGTTGACCATCTCTACGACCGTTTGCTCGTAGTCGGGATTGCTGGAAGGGACATCAGATACCCCGCCACATCCCGTATAACACGGCGTGACCTCACCACCTTCCACCACCACTGCTGTCCCAATTTGCGGGGTTGGCGGCGCAGCGACTGTGGGAGCCGTCAACACCATAACACTGGCAACCACAAGAATGTATCGAACTGACTTGTCCATCGTTACCTCCATTTACTACATTAAGAGGGAGATCGTATGGTGCGGCGTGCGAAAACGTTATATTTACTTCCAAACAGCCACTTTCTCGACACGTGGGATTGTAACCGAAAGCCGGCTGCGTGCAAACGCCGGTTGACAAAAGCCTTGTTTCTGCTACAATCTTCGAGCTTGGCCCCATCGTCTAGTGGCCTAGGACGCTGGCCTCTCAAGCCGGAAACAGGGATTCGAATTCCCTTGGGGCCATCCGGCAATCCCCCTCATCGAGGGGGATTTTCGTTTTCTACGGGGTTGTCGGGGTGGGGAGGAAGAGTTGTTGGTAGAGGTAGGCCTTCTGCACACGCGCGATCGCCGCGATCTCGGCATCCCCAGCTTCACCGGCTAACCGCCCGGCCTCATCGTACTGCTTCTCCGCCTCCACAAAGTTGCCCAGGTCGGTATTAGCCTGCGCCAGGTACAAATATCCGCGCGCCGATTGTGGGTTGGCGGCGAGAGCGGCCTCGGCGTCGGCCAACACCGCCTCGGGTTGTCCCAGCACCAGGTAAATCTGGGCGCGATCGAGGAAGAACTGTTCGCGGCTGCTTGCGGCTGCTTCGGCAGCCGCAAACGTCGCCGTGGCTTCTGTTTCAGCGCCGAGCCGCATCTGCAAGATGCCTTTGAAGGCCAGCAGGCTTGCGTCGTTGGACGACAGGGCCAGGGCTTCGTTCACCATGTCCAGGGCGGCGGCATCGTCCCCAACCTTCGCGAGCTGTTCTGCCATTTGTTGCAGCCGGATCGTTTCCGATACGGTCTTGTCGGGCGCCAGGAAGAGCACATACACCACGGCTACGATGGCAAGAACCACCCCGCCAATGAGCAGCGATTTGACCCGGCGACGGCGCTGCGCCATCTTCTGCTCTGCCCACCACTGATCGATGAACCACCACCACTGCTCCGGGGCTGCCGGCCGGCCCGAACGCAGTGCCGCAAGTCCCTCTGTCCCACCTACTGTGCGCAAAAACGTCTTCGCTTTGCGGCGGAATGTGCCGGCAACGGTCTCGAAGCGAAGCTTTTCCGCCGGCAGGGAAGCGCCCGCGTGTTCCAGCTCGACAATGCGCGCCTGCACCGCATCGAAGAGTTCCGGAATGGTCTGCACCTCTGCGCGGCTATCGCGTTCCAGCCTGCCGACGCGCGCCTCAAGGTGTTCAAGAAACTCGCGCGCCTGTGCCGAAGGTGTACCGCGGAATTCGCTCTGCTGAAGCATGAGGCTATTCGTCCAGGTCGATACTGCCGGGCATAACGACGTCAACGACATCGCCGTGGAGATCGATCACGATACGCAGCCCCATCAGGCCAAACCACTGCCGCGCGTCCTCGGGCAGCCCACTATCGAGCAGCGCATTGATGTTCTCCGGCATCTGCCCAATCGACGCATCGACAGCGGCTTTCGTGAAAAGGTCATCCTTCCCTAAAAACTGAAGCATCCCCTGCACCACCGCTTCGCGGTTTTCGAGCACGCCTTCCTGCATCACGTTAAGCACGTGGCGATCCACCTTCTCCGATGGGACGTGCCGTAAGAAGCCGGCGTCGTTGACGACATAGTGTGGCGTTCCGCCGATGTAGGTCACGTCCACCGGATTGTCTGCTTCATCGATAACTAACCCTTCAAAAACTGCTACGCGCGCCATCGCGCCCTCCTCTATTCGTTTGCCTTTAGACGCCAATCAGTATACACTATCTTACTAAAGTTCAGTAGAAACGCCAACCATCAGGAGGTCGCGTTGAACACACAACCGAGCATTGCTGTTGTTACCGATTCCGCCGCCAGCATCCCCGAAGCTCTGTGTCAACAGTACCGCATAGAAGTGGTGCCGATTTGGGTCAATATGGACAAAGTCTCGTACCGTTCAGGCATTGACATGCAGCCGGCGAGCTTCTTTGCACAGCTACGGGCCAACCCTGCGACGCAGGTTTCGACGAGCGTGCCGGCCATTCCGGTATTTCTTGAGGCTTACCGGAAGCAAGCGCAGTGGGCGTCGGGCATCGTCGCGGTTCACGTGGCGGGCAAACAGAGCGGGACGTGTAACCTGGCGGAAGTCGCGGGCCGGGAAAGCCCTGTGCCGGTAGCCGTGGTCGATAGCCAGACGACGGCGATGGCTCAAGGCTTTGTGGCGCTGGAGGCTGCGCGCGCGGCGGCTGAAGGCGCTACGTTGGAGGAAGTCGCTGCACGTGCGCGCGCTGTTGTTCCCAATGCCGGTGTGGTGGCACTGTTGGAAACGGTCAATTATGCCTTCCAGGGTGGGCGGCTCTCCAGTGCGGCAAGTATGGTGGGGAGCCTGCTCAAGATCTCCCCGCTGATTCGGGTGCAAAACAACCGGGTCAGTTTGATCGGACAGGCGCGCCGGCGCAGTAAGGGTATCGCAGCGGTGATCGAAAAAGTCGTCGATGAAATCGAGGACAATCCTGTTCATCTGGCCGTTCACTATGCCGAAGACGAAACCGAAGGAACGTATGTATTGGAAGAACTGAAGAAGCTGCTTCGCTGTGTCGAAACATACCTGCTGCACGTGCCGACGGAGTTGGGCGTCCATACCGGTCCAGGGGCATTGGGCGTGTCGTATTACGTCGAGCGCCAGGCCTCCGGGATTTCACAACAATTGGAGAAGCTCTCAGACTATGCGCGCGGCGCAAAAGACGCCATTCTCTCGCGGGTGCCGTGGTCCCAGAAGGACGACGAATAGAAGAGGTAAAGCGGCTGATTCCTTGCCAGAGCCGCCGAGTATGTTATGATCAACCTGTGCGCAAGGTAGTAGCCGGCCGGATCGTCCGACTACCAGATTGATGACTACACGACGAATTTGGAGGCGTAGATGTCGCGTGAAGTAGATATTGGACGTATGACCTTAATCGCCCTGATGGGGGCGTTGATTTTTGTGCTGACGGTGCTTGCACGAATTCCGATCCCTGCGACGAATGGGTATGTACATTTGGGCGATGCGGCAATTACCTTCACGGCCTATGCGTTTGGCCCGTGGGTGGCATTGTTTGCTGGGGGGATGGGCACTGCCATGGCGGATATGCTTGGCTATCCGCAGTGGGCGGTTTTTTCCTTATTCATCCACGGGGTGCAGGGGTTGGTGATCGGTTGGCTCGTGCAGAAGCGTATCAATCCCCTGACGGTGCTGCTATCCGTCGTCATCGGCGCGGCTATCGTCGTCGCGGGTTATTTCGCCGTCGGGATGTTTCTGGTGGGCGTCGGTCCTGCCACCCTGGAATTGCTCCCCAATACTCTGCAAGGGATCAGCGGCGGGGTGATCGGCGTCCCGTTGTATCTGGCTGTGCGCCGCGCATACCCGCCTTTGGAAGCCCGTTCGCGGCGGAACGCATAACCGAAAAGCGAATAACCTGTAGGGCGAGTCGGTCACTCGCCCCTTGTAGCGCGAGTTGCCAACTCGCGCTACAGTTTTTCATCACAATAAGGGGAAAAAGGTGCTTGTTGCAGAACATCTGAATTTTGCCTATCCGCCACCTGGGCCGGGCCTTCCGGCGCCCCAAGCATTGCGCGACATTGCCTTTCGATTGGAAACCGGAAAGGCGTTAGCGGTGATGGGCGCCAGTGGCAGCGGGAAAAGTACGCTGTGTCACGTGTTGGCGGGCCTGGCGCCCCGCTACACCGGCGGCCGCGTCTCCGGAACGGTGCGTGCGGCGGGACACGACGTCCTGGCGACGGTGCCGCCGACCGGTGCGGTGGGCCTGCTCTTTCAGGATGCGGCCACGCAACTCTTTAACCCCACCGTCGAAGATGAAATCGCCTGGGGATTGGAAGCGCTGGGGACTCCACCACAGCACATCGGCGCACAGGTTGAAGAAGCACTGGAGCGTTTTGGCCTGCTGGGTGTGCGGACGCGCTCGCCGTGGGCGCTCTCCGGCGGGCAGCAGAAACGGCTGGCGTTGGCGGCAGTGTGGGCCATGCGCCCGCGCGTCCTACTGCTGGATGAGCCGCTCGGTGGACTCGACCCGCAGGGCCGCGCCGAAGTCCTCGCAGCGCTCGAGACGCTGCCACAAAGCGGTGTAACGCTGCTGTTGACGACCTTTCGTCCGCAGGCTGCCGCCTTAGCGCCAACAACACTTGTGCTTACCGATGGCACCGCAACGCCACCCACGCCGACGGCTGAGGTGCTGCGGGATGAAGCACGGTTGGTCGAAGCCGGTATTCTCTATCCCTCCCCCCTGTGGCCTGCGTTGGAAGCGCGCTTTGTCCCGTCTTCGGCGCCGGCCATCGCAGTGCAGGACGTTCACTTCGCGTACACCGACGGGCACGCCGCGCTGCACGGCGTCAGCCTGGAGATTCCACAGGGGCAGTTCGTCGCCATCATCGGGCCGAACGGCGCGGGGAAGAGCACGCTGCTGCGTCACTTCAACGGCCTGTTGCGCCCTATGCGCGGCACGGTGCATATCCAGGGCAAAGACGCCGCGGGACGCACGACCGGCGACCTGGCTCGTGCGGTGGGCTTCTTGTTTCAACGCCCGGAGCAGCAGCTTTTCGCCGCGACGGTCTACGAGGAAGTCGCCTTTGGCGTCCGTGCCTTGCGTCTCGCCGACACTGCCGGGCGCGTGGAACGGGCACTGGCGCGTTTCGCGTTGACCGCGTTCGCGCAGACTCCCCCATCCATCCTGAGCTACGGTGTGCAGCGCGCTGTCACGCTGGCTGCACTGTCCGCGCTCGATACACCCATCCTCGCGTTGGATGAACCGGCGGTGGGACTCGACGGACGCGAATGGGCACGCCTGCTGGCGTGGCTGGCCGAGCGCCGCGCCGCCGGGGTAACACTCGTCATCGTCACCCATGAGATGGAGTTGGCAGCCCGCGCCGACCGCGTGGTAGCCCTCGCAGACGGGTGCATCGTTGCCGATGGCACGCCGGATGAGGTGCTCGGATGAGCATTGCGCTCGACTTCTACGTTCATCGGGAGTCCTGGCTGCACCGACTCGATCCGCGCGTCAAGCTGTGGGGGATGCTGGTGGGGTTCATCGCGGCGTTCTTGCTGCCCTACTTGCTTGTCCAGGGTGCGCTCCTGCTCGGGCTGCACCTGCTCCTGCTTGGCAATGGTATCCCCTGGCGGGTGTTGCGCGGTTTGTGGAGGCAGATGGCGCTGTTGGTCGTGCTGATCATGGTATTGCAGCCGTTTTTTGTCCCCTCCGGTGATGTGCTCTTGGCGGTCGGGCCGCTGCGGCTGACGGTGGGAGGTCTGATCCAGGCAGGCCTGTTCGCCACGCGCGCGCTGGTCATCGCTTTCTTTGTCGGCGCGCTGCTATTTACCACCGATCAGCGCGCGCTCGTCCAGGCTGTTGTCCGGTTGGGATTGCCGTACACGTGGGGGTTGACCTTCAGTCTGACGCTGCGTTTCTTGCCGGCAATCCAGCAATTGTTCGGGACGGTGCGCGAGGCACAGGCGGCGCGCGGCTGGGTGGCGGAGGGCAATCTCTTGCGCCGTTTCCATGGCTATTTGCCTGTGCTGGTCGCCGTTATCATCGGCACGTTGCGAATGAGTGACCGGCTGACGCTGGCGCTGGCGGCGCGCGGCATGGCGGCCCCTACGGACGCAGGAACGTCTGGCCCTGCACAGCGTACAGTCTGGCGTGACCTGCACATGCGCCGCTCCGATTGGCTGACGCTCGCCGTCGTCACCCTGGCTTTTTTGGCGATGGGCTTTTGGCTATTCGCTTTCAAGGGCTGATTGCTGAGAGCTAACGCCAATTGCTTCCATCAGGGCTTGTGCTATACTTCTCATACACCGCATCTCGTCAAGCGTAGGGAAGGAACCCAAAGCGCGATGAATCATAAAACGCTCCTGATTTATAATCCCACTGCCGGGCCGTGGGATATGACCCGCACGCTAAAACGCCTGGCAGAGTACATGCACAAGTGTGACTGGGCCATGGAGGTGGTGCAGACCGAAAATCCCGGCGACGCCACCCATTACGCGCGGCGCGCCGTCGAGGATGGAGTGGACATCGTTCTGGTAGCTGGCGGCGATGGCACTATCAACGAGGCCGCCAATGGCCTGGTGGGAACGTCGACGGCGCTCGGTATCGTCCCTGTGGGCACCGGCAACATTCTGGCGCATCAGTTGCGTATGCCCCTTCTCTCTCTAGCCGCGCCGTTGTATGTGCGCGATGTGGGCGAGGCGCTGTGCCAGAGTCGCATTCAACGAGTGGATGCAGGGGTCATCAATGAGCGCTACTTCGTCTGTTGGGCCGGATTGGGATTGGATGCCGAAATCACGGCCTATATGGAACCGCGCCCGCGCATCGCCAAGCGGTTCCGCACCCTGCCCTATATCATCGCGGGATTTACGGTCGCGGCGGAGTTTCGCGGGGTGCGTTCGCGTATCGTGATCGAGGGGCGCACTTTCCGTACCCGCGCGTTGATGGCCCTCGCCAGCAACATCCAGCTTTACGCGGCTTTCTTCAACATTGCGCCGCGCGCACGGATGGACGATGGTTTGCTGGACATTTACGTCTTCAAGGGGCTGGGATTTCCCTACATCATGCGACACTTGCTGCATCTTTTCAGTGGACGTCACCAGCACGACCCTAAAGTGATGCACGCCTTGGCACGCACAATGGCCGTCCAAACCTCGCCTTCGGTCGCTGTGCATCTGGACGGCGATCCCTACGGCGACACGCCGGCGGCCATCAGCATTGAGGCCGGGAAGCTGCTGCTGCTCGCTCCCCCACAAGCACCGGACAGCCTTTTCAGCAAGCCGCCGGAGCGAGTGTTAGCATAGGGTTAACCACAATTTCAAGGAGGGCTTTACCATGCAACCATTGCTCGATTGGGGCATTGAACTCATTTTGTGGCTGCAACAATTCCGCCCGGCGTTGGATCTGCCCTTCAGGGCGCTCACGTTCATCAGCGATGAGCTTTTCTTTCTGTTGTTCTTACCGCTCGTCTATTGGTGTCTGGATCGCCGCACGGGTGCGCGGGTGACGCTGTTGTTCCTCGTCTCGGCTTATGTGAACGCGGTGGTGAAAGTATTCGCCGCTCAACCGCGCCCGGCGCTTTATGACCCGCGGGTCTGGGCTTACTCCGACGTAGGCGGCTCCGGCGGATTTCCCAGCGGACACACGCAGAACACGCTCGCGGTGTGGGGGTATCTGGCGGCCAAGGTGCGCCGTACCTGGATGTGGATCGTGACGGGGGTGTTGGTGGTGTGTGTGCCGTTGTCGCGGCTGTATTTGGGCGTCCATTTTCCACACGATTTGTTTGGCGGCTACGTCATTGGCGCGCTCCTGCTCTTCGTCTATTTGCGATGGGGCGAGCGCGGCGAACGATGGCTTGCCGGGATGGGTGTCGGCGCGCAACTGGCGCTCGTGGCGGCGCTCACCATCCCGTTGATGCTCATCTTCCTCACCGAGGACGGCGTGACCGGCGGCGCGACATTGCTGGGGATGGGCGGCGGCCTTGTGATCCAGGCGCGCTGGATCGGCTTCGAGGTGGACGGCGTCCTGTGGAAGCGGGTGGCGCGCTATGCCCTGGGCGCAGCGGTGATGGTCGGATTGTGGGCGGGGCTGCGCGCGGCGTTTTCCGGGCTGGGACCGGCGCTGCTGTTCCGCTTTATCCGCTACGCACTGATGGGCTTCTGGGGCGGCGCCGGCGCGCCGTGGGTTTTCGTGAAGTTGGGTTTGACGCCGGGACGTGGTCAGTCCCAGGCGGCGTAACATGGCTATCCCCGCTGAAGGGCTATTGGCGCAGTGTCACTGGCCTGATTTGCCTGCGCCGTATGCGGAGGCGCTGCGCCAGGCGGTGGCTTTTATCCTCGCACGCTGTCCGGATGTGCGAGGCATCGTCGTCAGTGGCACGATTCTGCGCGGCAATCCTGGCCCTTCGAGTGACCTCGATATTTACGTGATTCGCCGGGAGCTACAGCGACAGCGCGTGCAGAAATTTTTCAACGGCATCCCGGCGGAAATTTTCATCAACCCTGAGGAGATGGTCCCGGTTTACTTTGCCGACGAAGCGCGCGCCGGACGCCCCATCACGGCTCACATGCTGAGCACCGGTTTCACCATCCTGGACTGTGATGGCGTGATCGCCAGCCTACAGGACCGCGCCCGGCAGATTTTGCAGACGCCGCCCGATCCCAACGCCGAAGCCTTAACCTTTGCGCGCTACATGGCTGCGGCGCGCTACGAAGACGCGATAGATGTTGTTCGGGACCGGCCAGAAACCGCGCGCATGATTCTCGGTTTGGCCGTGCATCAGATGATCAGCTACCATTTCCTGGCTGCGCATCGCTTTGTGCCGCGTGACAAAGATTTGCTGGATGTTTTGGCGACATGGGACGCGCCACTGGCCGACTTGGCTCGCCGTTTTTACGCCGCGGCGACACTTGAGGCGGCGCTGGCAGCGGCGGAGCAGATTGCCGACCGCACCATCGCTGTACGCGGTTTCTTCGAGTGGGAATCACCGCCGGAGACTTTAGGTTAGATTACTTCCACGCCAACACCAACCGGCTGCGGGTGTAGCCGTTTAGTGATGTGTACAAAACTGTCTGCCCATCGATGACTACCAGGTCCGAATGCCCTAAGCCGATATTGCCGGGTTGATCGACGAGGATGGGGTTGCCGGGGTATTTCTCCCACAGGTCGTCGATAGCGGACGTGAGGCTGCGCGCTAATCCCAGGCCAAACTGCGTATCGCCGCCATCGCCGGGGCCGGGGCCGCGCACGCCCTCGTAGAGCATGTAGACGCGCGACCCGATGCGCTGCACTTCGGCGGAGCTGATCGTGCGGAAATCGAAGTACGGATTCGCCTGCGGGCCGTTTTCTTCCAGCGGGCCGTACTCTCCGGCGCCCACAAACAGCGGGTTGTGCTGGCAGCGGGTCAGACGCTCGCCCGTCGTCGTCACGCTGCCGGTGTAGCAACCCATGGCGCCCGGATTCTGTCCCACTCCCACAAAGATGTAAAGCCGTCCCCCTTCGACGAAAATGCCGGGCGGGCCTCCCGCCAAACATTCATATTCGTATGGCACGAAGGGATGTTCATAGATACGTTCTTCCTTGCGACAGGTGCGCAACCACAGCTTCCACACGCCTGTGTCGGCGACTCGCTCCGGCAGACTCCAGCTCAGACCGTCCGCCGAACGCCGCAGCCGCGCGCGCCCCAGATATTCGTAGACGAGGAAGAACGTCGTCCCATTGTAGGCCATGCGGGGGTACTGCTGCTGTTCGGTGTGATCGACTTCCGAGACGCAGGGGCATTTGACGCACTCGAACTGGCAGGTTGCCGGGGTTGCCGGGGAGAACGTGATGCCGCCATCGGTACTGCGGTAGATCACGGTGCAGCCAGGGAAGGGGACCGGATCGCCGCAACGATCCACGACGCCGGCAGATTGGGCGCTGGCATGCACGTAGGACCACAGCTCACCGTTGTGCATCACCAGCGTATCGGATTCGCCCATCGGCAGGCCCGTATCGACGACGTCAAGTACGAACTCTGCCCGCCCGTCCCAAAAATCAGCCAACGTGGGATGACCATTTGCGCCGGGATCGCTCTGAATCACCAACACAGCGAGTGGTGGCGTGGGTGAAGGCAGCACGGAGAGTGAGACATTGGAGAGCGTGTCCGTTTCAGGAAGTAGGTGCGCTTCCGAAGCTGCCAGGCGGGACGTGGATCGCGCGGGGCGCTCTATGGGCACTTCGAGTGTCGTCTGTGTGGCGACTGCGGTAGGGTGAAGTGTCGGTGTCGCGGTAGGGGCGGGGGATGGCGTGGCTGTTGCAGCAGGCAGGGGTGTAGGGGATGGCGCAGCCGTTGGCGTTGTGGCGACTGCCCGCGTGGGCAATGGCCCGTCATCCGCCATCACCTCTTTCCAGGGTGCTTCGTGCAGCGATGCCGTGTCTTGCGGCAGCAGCGGCCCGCATGCCGGGAGGAGCAGCACGAGCAGCAGGACGCGATACCAGACCCGTGATGCAGCCCGCACGGCGCTCACCCGCCCGGCGTCGGCGTTGGGGTAGGCGCCGGCGTGTCGGTCGGCGGTGAGAGGGTTGGCGTCGGCGTTGGTGTTGGCGTCTCTGTTGGTGTGGGTGACGACGTTTCGGACACAGTCGGCGTGACGGTGGGGGTCGGCGTGATCGTTTCTCCCGTCGGCGTGACCGTGGGTGTTGGCGTGAGGGTGGGCGTGGGCGTCTCCGTCGGTGTCGGGGTGGCCGTCTCGGTGGGCGTCCCTGTGCCGGTGGGCGTGGGCGTGAGGGTCGGCATGGGCGTAGCTGTCCCCGTGGGGGTGAACGTTGGCGTGGGGGTGCGGGTAAATGTCGGCGTGACCACCACGGTCGGCGGCAAGAAAATCCGCTGCCCGGCGACGATTTTGTCGTTTGGCATGCAGTTGGCCCGCATAATGGCTTCGACGGTCGTGCCGTAACGCAGCGCTAAACTGTACAACGTGTCTCCGGGCCGTACCTCAACAAGGATCCACCATGTCGGCGGCCCGCAGCGTGGCGGCACCCGGGTCGGGGTGGCAAAGGCCAACGCCGGCAAATAAATCACGTCACCGGGTTGAAGATCAGAACTATCCAGGCAATTTCCTCGCATCAGCAAGTATACACTACTACCTGCTGCCGCGGCTAGCGTCGCCATCGTGTCACCCACTTCCACGGTGTAGGGTCGCCAATCTACAGGCCAGGGACACGCGGTCGGCGTGAACGTCGCGGGGGGCGGCGGTGGCGGCGTCTGCGGAGTGCCCGGCGTCGACGGAGGCAGGGTGGGGTAGAGCGTCGTCGTTGGTAGCTGGATCACCCTGGTTGGGCGCTGTGCCACTAACATCGGGTCTACCTGTACCAGCAGCATGCTCCCCAGCACCATGCCGAGGATAACGATGCCCGTAAAAATTGCCCCCAAAAGGCGGATGAGCGGATGGCTTTCCACCAGATTGCCCTCGTTATTTCTTTGTATGATTCGTCGGCAGTATGAAGTTGAACGTACTGCCCACGTCGGGCTGGCTTTCTACCCAGATGCGCCCGCCGTTGGCTTCGACCAACGTTTTGGCGATGGCCATGCCCACGCCGGTCTCGCCCATTCCCTGGATGAGCGGTTGGCTTGCGCGCGTGAAGCGCCGGAAAACGCGGGGATAATCCTCCGGCGCGATGCCGCCCCCTGTGTCCATAACGGAGATACGAATATACTTGCCACTTTTGGAGGATTCGTCTTCGCCCGCGCTGATGACGACCTCGGTGCCTTGTCTGGAACACATCGCGGCGTTGGAGATCAGACGCAGCAAAATCTGGTAAAGGCTGTCGCGGTCGGCGCGCACGGCAGCCAGTTCGGGCGGCAGATCGAGGCGCACGGCCAGTTGGCGCTCGCGGAAACGCGCTGCCAGTCCCATCACGGCCTCTTCGATGATCTGGATGAGATTGACCGATTGCGGCGAAAGTTCGATGGGCCGGCTGTCTGGCGAGGCCGTGCTGATCAAATCGTTGAGCAGTTGGTTCATCTGCTCGATGTTAGCCTTGACGCGTTGGAGGAACTGCTGCTGCATCTCGGTCAGAATGCCGGCCTGTTCGCCCAGCAGGAGGTCGGTATAGCCAGTGATCGATGTCATCGGGGTGCGAAATTCGTGGGCGAGGCTGACGACGGCTTCCTGGCGCTCTGCGTCACTCTCCGGGGTGCGCAAGGTGATCGCCAGGCCATCGGGTTGCCCGTCGCGGCCCACCAACGCGACCAGGTCCGCTTCGATGGTCGCTTGTTCCATGGTCAGCGTGAGGTGCGCGCGCTTGAGACTGTTGGGGACATTCCGCGCGAGCAATGCATCCACCGTTTGTGTCCACCGTGGATCGGGATAAGCGCCGTTGATGGGGATGCCGGTCACATCGCCACCGGGCAGGCGTAGCATCTGGCGCGCGACAGCATCCGCCATCGTGATGATGCCGTTTTCGTCTACGACGACGAGGCCAACCGCCGCCGGGCTTTGCGTAGCTCCATTGTTTACGACATGCGCCTGTTCTGCGCTGGCGATTTGTTCCTGGAGGGCCGCCACGCGTGCTTCCAGTTCCGTGCGTATCTCGGTGGCGGCATCCAATTCGTCTTTGAGCTGGCTAAGTTTAGTGGCTAACGGATCGCGCTCCATCAACAGCATCTCACGGTCGCGCGTCAATTCCTGGATTTTGTTGTGCAGCGTCTCCCGCTCTTTGACCAATTCCTGCACTTCGTCCTGCCAGAAACTGGCCTCCATTTCGTTCATACCCTGGGGACGCGACGCCAACTCGCGGTTGAGACGCACCAACTCTTTGTCTCGCCCATCGATCTCTTGCGTCAGCACGGCGATCCGCTCGTCGAATTTTTGCACGTCAGCGCGCGCTTTTTCCAGCGCCAGTTCTAACTGTTGGCGCTCGGTATCGGAACCGCGCAGGCGGGACAAAAACGACATGTCCTGCGTCTGCTTGCGCGCGCGCGCAAGCGAAGCGCCGAGGAGCGCCGCAACCAGTTGTTGCGTGTTCAACGCCTCATCGGACCAGCGCTGCTTGCTGTCTGGATTGCTCAGCAAGAGTAAGCCGATGGCCTCATCTTTATCCGTCAACGGCACAATCGCCAGGGGGGCCGTATTTTGAATGCCTAATTTGTTATACAACGCTGTCAACCAGACCGTGCGGGATGACGTCTGGACAACCTGGGGGCGCTTTTGGGTGTAGACCTCGTTTACCACCGGATAATCCTCAAGGACGAGGATGGGCGTTTCGATCTGGGCCGCATTCGGTGGATGCAAAGCGACGACGTTGAGGATGGAGGGCGCATCCGGGGTCGGCAGCGCCACGGCGCACATGTCCACGTTCAGCAGGCGCGCCAGTTTTGATGATGCGAGAATCAGCGCAGGAGCCAGGTCGCGGGCGGATTCGACGCCATGTAGCAGATCCAGCAGCGTCTCATTGTCGAGCGCCAATCTTCCCTTTGTGGGTGCGGACGCGGGCCAAGATGGCGCCGGCAAAGGCACGCTGCTCTGGGATGGCGTCACCTGCCGGTGCACCAGCGCCGCGAGCAATGGCAGCGTGACCAACGAGGCCAGCCTCAGCCATCCCGAAAAATGTAACTGCAGATCCGGCCAGAGCCATTGCGCTACATGGCCGAGCACCCAGAACAGGCCCAGGCCAATGGCCCATTCCCATTCTGGTGGGCGTACAAGCAACGTCAGCAGCAGATAAAGCACCAGAAATCCAAGCGTGAGGATTTCCCAGATGCGTTCGTAGAACAGGCCGTTGAATGCATCGCCTCGGGCTTCCCAGGCCGGCCACAGTGCGGCGGTCACGCCGTAGAAGACCAGGCTGGCGCCGAGCAGCAGCGCGATGAAGACCGTCTGCCAGCGTGCGGCGCGCGCGCCAAAGACTGCGGCCCAGATCACCAAAAGCACGGTGGCAAATTCGAGCCAGCGCTCCAGTGGCGGAAGGATTTGCGCCGGAGAGAGCAACCCCGCGGTCCCCAGCAATCCGATGACAATCAGCGCGAGTCGGCCGAGCAACAACCCGGCAATCGCCCAGCGCCAACGCGCGGCCTGTGACGAAGGCGCGCGGCGGCGCGCCGTCATCGCGGGGAGAAGCGCCTGCTGCAAAGCAAAGAGCGTCACCAGGAAATAGACCAGATCCCCTGGTGGGTGGGTAATCAACTGGATAGCCTCATACAGAATGTTCATTCTAACGCTTCCTCCGGCGCTTTTTCTTACCTACTTCTGATTATAGAACAAAGAGCCGTGCTTGCAAGGCAGAGGGTCAATCAACGATAGTGCGGGAAATCGGCTAAGGTCGACGGGTCTATGGTCACTCCGGCCTTCACCTGATAAAAAGCCAGATCGTTTTCGAGTAAAACCCCCAGTAGGGAACAATTTGTGGTATAATAGCGTCGATCATTTATTCGGACCACAGGGGTATGTCGATGTCGCGTTATTTGAAGGTCTTATTTTTCCTAGTGCTTCTGCTGCTGGTACCCACTGCGGTGCAGGCGGCGACGGTGGACAATCCGGGATCGGATCTGTTTTCCGCCGATCCTGCCGCCGACTACGTGTGCCCGGCGAATGTCACCCAGCGGTATCCAGCCCGCTGCCCATCGTATAGTCCGGGTGCGCGACAGACCCGCATTGAGTATCTGCGGGCGACGTTGCCCAATCCCCTGCCTACGCTGGCCGTTGAACCTCTGGAAGTTCCAGAAGACGCCATTACGACGTATACCTTTGCCTACGTGCGCCCCCTTCCGGCAGCCACCTACCGCCATCCAGAGGAAGCGGCGGCTGGATTACCGCCGTTGCGCGAGTTCCTGGCGGGCGACAACTGGGTGAGCGTGCTGGGCGAAGTGGAATACAACGGCCAGATGTGGTACGAGATCAACGAGGGCGAATTTGTCCTTGCCGATCACATCGCCATCACCAATCCTTCGCGCTTTCGGGGTGTGCTGCTTCAGGAGCAGCCGCAGTATCCCTTCGGATGGATCAACCGTGATGTCAACCCCTCGGCGGTTCCCGGCGGGCCACCACGCAAGGAGATCGTGTTCCGGCGCTACGACCTGATCACCATCTTCGCACAAGAGTTGCTCGGCGAGACGATGTGGTACCTGGTCGGCGAGGAGCAGTGGGTGGATCAATCCTTCACCTCCCGCGTGGACGTCGCTCCCATCCCGGAGGGCGTCGATCCTGGCGAAAAATGGATCGAGGTGAACACCTACGAGCAGACGTTGGCGGCATACGAAGGCGAGCGCATGGTCTTTGCGACGCTGGTATCGACAGGCCGTTCCAACACGTGGACGCCCAACGGCTTGCATCGTATCTGGGGCAAGCTCCCCACCACGCCGATGATCAACCGTGACGTGGGTCCTGACAATCCGGGGTGGTATTATTTGGAGGATGTGCAGTGGACGCAATACTTCGATGGGGCGTTCGCACTGCACGCGGCGTACTGGCACAACTCGTTCAGCTTCACGCGCAGCCACGGCTGCGTCAATCTGTCCATTCTCGATGCGAAATGGCTTTTCGAGTGGACGACGCCCTATACGCCGCCCGACGTGAAGGTCGTCTACAGCAGCACTGCCGACCCAGGGACGTGGGTGTGGGTGCATAAGACGGGGCCGGTTCCGGGTCAGGAATAGCGGGATATTCACATCATTGAGGTAAAAGAACGCCGTGGCATTTGCGTCACGGCGTTTTTCTGTTTTATGGTATAGATATCGATTGCGCACCACCGTGTGCCTGGCGCGCCCCTACAAGACCCACGGTGCAGGAAAACCCCAAAATCTGATTCACCCGGAATCTCGTGGGGGATGCCTCGCCCCTACATGACCCACGGTATAGAAAAACCCCAGAACCTGGTTCATCAGGAATCTCGTGGGGGATGCCTCGTCCCTACGAGACCCACGGTGCAGAAAAACCCCAAAACCTGGTCCATCAAGAACCACCTGGGGGATGCCTCGCCCCTGCGATATACCGATTGCCGGAATCGCAGCCTGTGGTATAATCTCCTTCGTCGTTGGGGCGTGGCCAAGCTGGCAAGGCAATGGACTTTGAATCCATGTATCGCACGTTCGAGTCGTGCCGCCCCAGTCTAAAGAAGATGCAATAGCAGGAAACAAAACGGGGCAGAGTCATCTGCCCCGTTTTTTGTGGAGACAAATGCGCATCCGCCGATGTTACCTGTTACTGCTGCATCTGTCGTCGATGTCGTCGAGTGCAAAAATCGCGAACAAAATGGACAAGGATTTCAAAACGCAAGTCGAGACCTGGTTGCGGGTACACCTGCGAGTACACGCGTGTATACGCGTGTGAATTCACCCGATGAACATTCTGATTATCTCCGTCAACGTTTGCATCTGGATGCAGCGAGCTGGTTTCAAACAGATGCGCCGGTACCGTACCTGAAAGCTGTCCAAGAGGCGGTATGGCAAGATCGTCAATTGGTCATTTCATATCGCCGTCGTAACGGCATGGTGAGTGAACGAACCATTTCACCGTATGGATTGGTGGCCAAAGCAAGTATTTGGTATCTGGTTGCTGCCACCGACAAGGGGATGCACGTGTATCGGGTATCGCGCATTGAATCTGTGCAAATGACCCAGACGCATTTTGCCCGCCCCCAAGATTTCGATTTAGCCGAGTTCTGGGCAGGTTGGGTGATCGGTTACAAGACCAGCTTGCCAAAATATCCGGTTACCCTACGTATTGGGCCAAACTTGATTCCAGCTTTGCCCTATATGTTGGGGGAAGGTGTGCGGTCGCTCATCGAACAAGCCCAGCCTGACTCGGAAGGTTGGCGAGTCGTGGACTACACTTTTGAAAGGATTGAAGAGGCTCAAACATACGTACTGGGAATGGGGGCATCCGTGGATGTCATTGCCCCTGAAGAGTTGCGAGCTAGCGTATTGAAGTTAGCCACAGATGTTGTAGCGCATTATTCGCGTTGAAATGTTACCCGCTAACGGTTTGCGCGTCAGCCGTGCTGCGACTTTCCCGACGTGCGCTGCAATTCGAAGTATGCCACATAACCGATTTTTCG
>MTKY01051853.1_pt1 | contig 31899 bp, 34 predicted proteins | sample 1042731 | NCBI WGS metagenome assembly MTKY01 (sample SAMN06212206, study PRJNA360538) | anaerobic digester metagenome | biome: Wastewater treatment plant; material: sludge; isolation source: anaerobic digester fed with sludge from wastewater treatment plant | place: Denmark: WWTP Soeholt ...
GCAGCCACCTCTGGCTCATACCTTGGGGTCACATCTTGCATGCGAGTTATAAAACCCCAGTTGCCAACAGGCAACATACCGCGGTATGCAAAAAACAAGACCTGACCCCTTGTTCCCCCTTGTCCTTGTTCGAACCCCTTGTTAGGCGGGATGTAGGGTGCGACAATGTAGTCTGGTTTAGCGGATTAGCGGTAGCGAAGAGACGGAGGATAAAATGGCAAGCGAGAGGACGCTGGTGCTGGTGAAGCCGGACGGCGTGAGGAGGAGGCTGGTCGGAGAGGTCGTCTCTCGCTTCGAGCGCCTCGGCATGAAGATAGTCGCGATGCGGATGATCCTGGTGGACGAGGAACTGGCCGCGCGCCATTACGCGGAACACACAGACAAGCCCTTCTACCCCGAACTGGTGTCCTTCATCACCTCGGGTGAGGTGGTGGCCATGGTCCTGGAAGGGAAATCCGCCATAGCCGCGGTACGCAAACTCATGGGCCCCACCGATCCCGCGGACGCGCCGCCCGGCACCATCAGGGGCGACTACGGGCTGGAGATAACCGAGAACATCGTGCACGGCTCCGATGGGCCGGAGAGCGCGGTGCGTGAAGTGTCGCTGTTCTTCCCGGAACTGTAGCTGGGGAACCACGTCAAAGCTGCCCCCGTCTATGTTAAGGCGCCCGCACGGCGAAAAATCCCGGCGCGAAAAGGTAAAGGAAAGTAAGCCGGCGAATATTGTTGCAGGTTGCGTGGCGGTTGAATCTTGTATGATAAAATGATTTGAAGCATACAGGCGGCCCTCGTGGCCGTTAAATTTGATGGAAAGGTGAAGACGCGTGTTCTCTTCGTGGGAAATGCTCGGAAGGGACATGGCTGTTGATCTGGGGACGGCAAACACCCTCGTTTACGTGCGAGGCAAGGGCATAGTCCTCAATGAGCCCTCGGTGGTGGCCATAAACACCTCCAACGGGGCCATCCTGGCCGTGGGCGCGGAGGCCAAGAGGATGATCGGCCGCACCCCCGGTCATATCGTGGCCGTGCGCCCGCTGCGTGACGGGGTCATCGCGGATTTCGACGTCACCGAGAAGATGCTGCGCTATTTCATCCAAAAGGTGCACAAGAGGAGGCTTTTCGCGCGGCCGCGAGTGGTGATATGCGTGCCCTCGGGGACCACCGGGGTGGAGCAGAAGGCCGTGGAGGAGGCATCCATCCAGGCCGGCGCGAGGGCTGCCTTCATCATAGAGGAGCCCATGGCGGCGGCCATAGGGGCGGGGCTTCCCATCCACGAGCCCATGGGGAACATGGTCGTTGATATCGGGGGAGGGACCACCGAGGTGGCGGTCATCTCCCTTGGAGGCATCGTGACCAGCGAATCTATACGTGTGGGCGGCGACGAGATGGACGAATCGGTGATCACTTACATCAAGAGAGAATACAACCTCATGATCGGGGAGAGGACCTCCGAGGAACTCAAGATACAGATCGGGTCGGCTTTCCCCATGGGCGACGAGATAAACGCCGAGATCAGGGGAAGAGACCTGGTCACCGGCCTCCCCAAGACCATCGTAGTCCTGGCAGAGGAAATACGCGAGGCCATCGAGGAACCCGTCTCAGCCATCGTCGACGCGGTCAAGACCACGCTGGACAAGACTCCCCCGGAGCTGGCTTCCGACATCATGGACCGGGGGATTATGCTGACGGGAGGAGGGGCCCTGCTCACCGGGCTGGACGAGAGGCTCCGGCACGAAACGGCCATGCCGGTCGAGGTGACCGGCTCGCCGCTATCTGACGTGGCCATCGGGTCCGGGAAGTGCCTCGAGGAGTTCGAGATCATGAAGAAGGTGTTGATCTCCTCGTCCCGGCATTGAACCGGGGCTGAGATATCATGGTCGAAAGACAGAACCGCAGACAGCGCGCATTGATCATCACCCTGGTAATCATATGCATACTCCTGGTTACCGTATATTCAAGGGAGAGCAAGGACGGGCTGTTCCACCGCCTGCAGCGGTTCTCGCTCGACATCGTCTCCCCGTTGCAGAAAGGGATGAGCAAGGTCCTGAGCCCGGTGAAGGACGGCATAGGTTACCTGACCGACCTCGGTGATGCGAAGAGCGAACGGGACCGGCTCAAGGAGGAGGTAGAGAGCCTGCAGGACGTCGTGGATGAGCTGGAGGAAATGAAACTCGAGAACAAGACCCTCACGAAGATGATAGCAGTGAAGGAGAGCCGCCCCGACCTGGAGTATCTGGTGGTGGACGTGATCGGGGCCAATCCTGATGTCTGGGAGCAGACCATCCAGATAGGCGCGGGGTACTCAAACGGACTTCAGGAGTACATGGCCGTCCTGAGCGAGGACGGCAGCCTGATAGGGCGCATAACCCTCTGCACCTCCGAGGTGTCGCTGGTGCAGCTCATCACCGACGAAAGGAGCTCGGTCGGTGCCATGCTGCAGAACAACGCGGAGATGGGCGTGGTGAAGGGCGAGGGACGGGGAGGGGTGCGCCTGGAGCTGCTCAACCAGGACGCCGAGGTGGAGACGGGCGATGTCGTGGTCACCTCCGGACTGGGAGGGACCTGCCCGGCGGGGATCCCCGTCGGGACCATCACCGAGATCAGCGAGCGGCGGGCCGACCTCTCGGTGGGCATCGTCATCTCCCCGCGCGCGAGCCTCACCCGCCTGGACCGGGTCATGGTCGTGACCTCGCCGCTCCCGAGGACGGCTCCCATCAAGGCGGAGGAAGGGGGATGATGCCGTGATGCACCGCAGGCTGACCTTCTTCGCGGTGCTGGTGGTCGCGCTTCTCATCCAGCTCACGGTGTCGCCGGAGATAGGCATCGGCTCGGTAAAGCCCGATATCCTGCTCGTGGCCACCATCTGCTGGGCGCTGTTCGAGGGCCCCGGCCAGGGAGCCCTGTTCGGTTTCAGCGCGGGATTGCTGGAGGACATCTTCTCCACCGCCGTGCTCGGGGTATCGGCCTTCGCCAAGATATTGATCGGATATTTCAGCGGGGAACTGCGCCAGAGGGTGATCTCCAAGTCGGTCGTCTGGCCCATGATCATCGTGTTCTTCGGCTCCATACTCCACGAACTGATCAAGTTCGCCACGTGGGCGATCGTGGGCCTGGAGCAGCGGCCCCCGTTCAGTTTCGGCGTCATCGCCGGACTGGCTCTCTACAACTCCCTGATCACGCTGGTCGTGTACCCGGTCATCAGGCATTTCGCGGGCCTGGAAGACAGGGCATTGATGTTCCAGTGAGACGGTAAGGCGGTATCTGTATGGCGATCAACCCGCAGCAGAAGGGGACGATGGTCCACCGCTTCACGCTTTTCGTGATGATCGTGGGCGCCCTCGTGGCCGTACTGGTGGTACGGCTGTGGTTCCTGCAGGTCGTCCAGGGCGATAGCTACAGCGCCATGGCGGAGGGAAACCGCATCCGCGAGGTCTCCCTGGAGGCGTCGCGGGGCAAGATACTCGACAGGCGTGGGGACATCAAGGACCCCCTCGTGACCAACCGGCAGGCGCTGTCCGTGTTCGTGCTTCCCACCGAATACGAGAAACTCGAGGACAAGGAGGGGGAGGTGGCGCGCCTGGCGGAGATGCTGGACATGGACCCGCAGGAGATCCTGGACAAGGTGCAGGGGGAGGAGGTACAGCCGCACAAGCCGGTGCTGATCAAAAAGGACGTCGACCCCGAGACCTACCTCTTTATCGCGGAAAGGCAGGTCGATTTCCCCTGGGTGCAGGCTGAGGAGATGCCTGTGAGGGAGTATCCCGAGGGTGAGGAGACGCTGGCCGCGCACGTGCTCGGATACCTGGGGGAGATCTCCGAGGAGCAGCTCGCCATCCTGAAGGAGAAGGGGTACAAGGCCGGTGACATCGTGGGAACCTCCGGCGTGGAGGCCTTCTACGAGGACACCTTGCGCGGGGTGGACGGCAAGGAGATCTGGGAGGTGGACGCCTCGGGGCTGCCCCTGCGCAAGCTGGGAGAGGAGGAGCGCAATCCCGGCAAGACCGTGGTGCTCACTCTCGACAAGGAGCTGCAGAACGTGGTCGAGCAGGCCCTGCGAGACGGCATGGCGCGGGCGCGCACCTTCTACGACAAAGAGAGGGGCAAGAACTACACCGCCCCGGCCGGCGCGGCGGTGGTGATCGACCCGCACAACGGCGAGATCCTCGCCATGGCCAGCGAGCCCACCTTCAACCTGGAGATGTTCGTGGGGGGTATAGACGAACAGGAATGGGCGGAACTGAACGACCCCGCCAACAACGCCCCCCTCAACAACCGGGCCATCGTGGGCCAGTATCCCTGCGGATCCACCTTCAAAGTGATAACCGCTATGGCGGCCCTGCAGGACCTTGGCGTAACCGCCTATTCCCCGTTCTTCTGCAGCCACGTCTTCAACCGCGGCGAGTTCAAGGACTTCCCCAAGACCTGCTGGGGCACCCACGGCAACATAGACTTCATCAACGCCATCGTGCAGTCCTGCGACGTGGTCTTCTACGACTTGGGCTACTCGTTCTACGAAAACCGCGAGAGGGACGGCTGGGTAACCCGCCTGCAGGACTACTCCGTGCTGGCCGGCCTGGGATCGCTTACCGGCGTAGACCTGCCCAACGAGTTCGAGGGCAGGGTGCCGACGCCGCAGTGGAAGTGGGAGTTCAACCAGGGCAACCCGGATTACCAGCGCTGGTATCCCGGGGACACGGTGAACATGGCGGTGGGGCAGGGCGACATCCTGGTCACGCCCTTGCAGCTGGCCAGCGTCTACGCCGCCATCGCCAACGGAGGCCCCTTTTACCGGCCACATGTGGGCAAGGAGATACTGACCTGGCAGGGGGAGACGGTGGAGGTCATAGAGCCGCAGCAGATCGGCGATATCACCTCAGCCGACAACGAGCTGGGTGTACACGTGGACGGGGCGAACCTCGAGATAGTGCGAGCCGGCCTCAATGGGGTCACCTGGGGCAACGGGACCGCAGCGGGGGCCTTTGCCGGATTTCCCCTACAGCAGTACCCCGTGGCGGGCAAGACCGGCACGGCGGAGGTGCAGGACAAACAGCCATGCGCGTGGTTTGCGTGCTACGCGCCGTCCAGCGACCCGCAGTACGTGGTGGTGGTGATGATAGAGGAGGGCGGGTTCGGCGGCGCCATGGCGGCGCCGGTGGCCCGGCGCATCCTCGAGCACATATTCGGCATACCGCCGGGGCAGGCGCAGGGCGGCATAGTCGGAGACTAGGGAGTATAGATGCCGGAACGATTGGGAAGAATGCTCGCACCCAAGGTCACGGAAAGAAGGCAGACCGACGAGGTGGCCCGCCGCCTCAGCGGGTTGCCGACGCGCCATATCGACTGGACCCTGCTGGCGATAACGGTGTTTCTCATCGGCTTCGGGATGCTCATGCAGTACAGCGCGACCCGTCACGACACCCCGGGAAACCCTACCTATTACGTGCTGAGGACGTCCATCAGCCTGTTCATCGGCCTCATCTTCATGGGGCTCATGCTCAGCTTCGATTACCGGCGCCTCAAAGTGGCCACGCCCTTCGTCTACGGAGCGTTTCTCGTCCTGCTCGTGATCGTCCTCTTCCTGGAGAGGGTCATGGGATCCGCGCGCTGGATATCCCTGGGGCCCATAGACTTTCAGCCCTCCGAGTACTGTAAGCTCGTGCTCGTCCTCGCCCTCGCCAACTTCTTTTCCGACAACAAGGCCGAACCGGATTCACTGCGCAGCTTCATAATCCCCCTGGCCTGGGCGGCGCCTTACATGCTCCTCGTCTTCCTGCAGCCCGACCTGGGCACGACCCTGGTCCTGGGCGCCATCCTCCTGGGCATGCTCTTCCTGGTCGGATGCCGCATGCGTTACTGGATCGGCCTGGTGGCCGCGGGGGCTCTGACCTTCACCATGGGCTTTGTCTTCAACATCTTCAAACCCTACCAGATGGAGCGCTTCACGGCCTTTATCAGGCAGGGGTCGAACATACAGGAAGCAGGCTACCATCTGCTGCAGTCGAAGATCGCCATCGGTTCCGGCCAGCTCGTGGGCAAGGGACTGATGCAGGGCTCCCAGACCAACCTCAACTTCCTGCCCGCCCACCACACCGACTTTATCTTCGCGGTAATAGGGGAGGAACTGGGGCTCATCGGCGCGCTCATCCTCATCGGCGCCTTCTGCCTGCTGTTGTGGCGGGGCGTGCGCATAGCCAACAACGCCCGCGATTTCTACGGCAGCATGATCGCCTTCGGCATAGTCACCATGTTCGTTTTCCAGGTGGTGGTGAACATAGGGATGACCTTGGGGATCCTGCCCATAACCGGCATCCCGCTCCCCCTCATCAGTTACGGCGGGAACAGCCTTATCGTAAACATGGCGGCGATCGGGCTGCTCACCAATATTCATATGAGGCGTTTCTCCCAGATTTAGGAATATCTTGGTTATAGCTGGGTTATCCGCGTTCTTGCCCGGGCGATGCTAGAATAGAATCGCCGCGGAGGAATACGCGCGGGGATGCCGCCGCAAGGCGGACGCGGGAAAAGCATGGAGACGCGAAAGGGGGGTCGGGTTGGAGCCCGAAAACGCATACAGATCGGGTTTTGCGGGCATAATCGGGCGACCCAACGTGGGCAAATCGACGCTCCTCAACAACCTCATGCACCGCAAGCTGGCCATAATCTCCGAGAAGCCCCAGACCACCAGGAACAAGATAAGGTGCGTGCTGACCAGGGACGATGCGCAGATCATCTTCGTCGATACCCCCGGCTTCCACAAGCCCAAGAATGCGTTGGGAGAGCGCTTGAACCGCGCGGTGCGCGAAACCCTTTCGGAGGTGGACACCGTGGTCTTCATCCTCGACGGCACCAAGACCATAGGAAAAGGGGACATGTTCATAGCCTCGGAACTGGCTGAGCTGGACACCCCCGCGGTCGCGGTGCTCAACAAGATAGACAGGCTCACCCCGGATCAGATCGAGGCGCAGGCCGCCGTGGCGGAGAAACTCGGAGATTTCACGGGCGTGATCCCCGTTTCCGCCAAGACGGGGGAGAACGTGCACGCCGTCATCGAGAGCATCGTGGAGACGCTGCCCGAGGGGCCGAAGTACTATCCCGAGGACGTCTTCACGGACCAGCCCGCCGCCTTCATAGTGGCGGAGCTCATACGAGAGAAGGTGCTGCAGCTGACCCGCGAGGAGGTACCCCACAGCGTCGCCGTCGTCGTGGAGAGTATCGAGACAAGGGAGGACCGCGACCTCACGGACATCGAGACTGTGATCTACGTGGAGCGCGATTCCCAGAAGGGCATCATCATCGGGAAGGGCGGCAGGATGCTCAGGGAGATCGGCACCCGGGCGCGGGCGGAGATCGAGCCCCTTCTGGGCGAAAAGGTGTTCTTGAAGCTCCAGGTGGCCGTGGAGAAGGACTGGGCGAAAAGCCCGGAGATGCTGAAGAGACTGGGATACTAGCGGGCCGGCGCGCGGCGTCGCATGCACGGTCCCGTGCCGGACGGGCACAGGAGAAAGGAAGATGGAAGAACGCAACCGGGTTCTGGGGGAGAGTCTGAGCGATCTCCTCGAACAGGGCAGGACGGGCGCCGCCCTTGCCCTGCTCGACGGGCTGCAGCCGGCCGATGCGGCCGAGGTGCTGGAGAGCGTGCCCTACGAGGAGCGGCTGCGCATATTCAAAGTCTGGGACGTCGAGGAATCTTCCGAGACCCTCCTGGAGATGTCCGAGGACGGCCAGGTAGAGGTGATGCAGGGACTCGCGCGCGACCTGGCGACGCGCATCATCTCGGAGATGCCTCCCGACGACGCCGTCGACCTGCTGGCCGACCTGCCGGAGAAATCCTCCGGGGCGATCCTCGCGGGGATGAGCCCCGTCAAGGCGGGGCAGTTGCGCCGCCTTCTCGCCCATGGCGAGGATACGGCGGGAGGGCTGATGACCCCGGAAGCCATGCGGCTCAGCGAGGAGCTCACGGTGGCCGAGGTGCTGGAGGAGCTGCGGGAAGCTCCGGAGAACGTCGAGATGATCTATTACCTCTACTTCCAGGACGAGAAGAAACGCCTTACCGGCGTCTGCTCCCTGCGGGAGCTGATCATAGCCGATCCGGAAATGCCGGTCAGGGAGATCATGCACCGCAACCTCATAACCGTTGACCCCATCGAGGACCAGGAGAAGGTGGCCTCCCTCATCGACCGCTACGACCTCCTCGCCCTTCCGGTGGTGGACGGGGAAGGCAGACTGCTCGGCATCGTCACCGTCGATGACGTCATGGACGTCCTGGAGGAGGAGGCCAGGGAGGATATCTACAGCCTGGCGGGAAGCTGGGAAGCCGAGGAGAGCAGGGAACGCCCCCCTTTTCTCGCCGCCGTCATAGGGCGGCTGCCCTGGGTACTCATAGCTCTCACCCTTGAGTTGCTCGTGGCCGGCGGCATACTGCGCGCCTTTTCCCGCACCCTGCAGGAACACATAGCCCTCGTTTTCTTCATACCCGCCATCCTCTCCATGGGGGCGACGGTCTCGCTGCAGAGCGCGACGCGCATGTCTCTGGACGTGCTCGGAGAGGAAGGGGAGAGGCGCAGGTACGCGAGGAGTATCGCGGGTGAGTTGCTTATCGGAACAGGCATAGCCCTGGCCTGCGGCCTGGCGATCTCCCTTTTCGCCTGGTTCATGCACGAGAACACGCGGCTCGGGCTGGTCGTGGGGGTGGCGATGGCCTGCACGGTGGTCTTCGCGGCCCTGGTCGGTTCCCTGCTGCCCCTCATCCTCAAGGCCATGGGCAGGGACCCCTCCAAGGCCTCCCAGCCCTTTCTGGCCACGGCCATGGATATCCTGGGCCTGGCGGTTTACTTCCTGGTGGGCACGTCGCTGATCTGACGGCTGGAGCATGATATGGTTGAAGAAGCGCTGGAGATGTTTCCCACCGTCGGCCACCTCCTGCATATACTGGACGCCACCATGCTGCGCCCCGAGGCGACGGAGCGCGAATACCTGGAGTTCCTGAGGGAGGCGGCGGAATCCAGGTTCAGGTGCGTATTCGTCCCCCTCTATTATCTTCCCATGGCCCGCATGGAACTGGAGGGAAGCGGCGTGGCCCTGGGAGCGCCCATCGCTTTTCCCTTCGGGTACATATCCAGCGACGACAAGAAGGCCGAGGCGGTTTTCGCGCTGCAGCAGGGCGCCGGGGAACTGGATATGGTGATAAACGTGTCGGCCCTGCGTTCACGCAGGTATGAAAGGGTAAGCGGGGACATCGAGGCGGTGGTGGGGCTTGCCAGGCGTTACGACACGGGCAAGGGCGAGGGCCACATAGTCGTGAAGGCCATCCTTGAGACCTGCTATCTGAGCAGGCAGGAGATGCGCATGGGAGCCATGTTGGCAAAGGAGGCCGGCGCGGACTTTGTAAAGACCTCGACCGGTTTTGGCCCGGCGGGCGCCGACGAGGGGGACGTTGCCTTCCTGCGCGAAGTGGTCGGTCCGGGTTTCGGGGTCAAAGCCAGCGGCGGTATCCGTGACCTGGACCGCGTCATGAGGATGGTGCGCGCCGGGGCGAGCCGCATCGGTACCAGCTCCGCCACGGAGATCCTCCACGAATACCTGCGCCTCCTCCCCTGGAACAAAGGCTGACGAAGGGCGAGGTGGGCTATGGTATTTCTCGCCAGCCTTTTCGTGGTGATGCGCCAGCCGGTGCGGGCCTGGGCGATGTCCCTCATGAGATGGGCTATGGTATTTCTCGCCAGCCTTTTCGTGGCTGCTGGTTGAGGGGTTGCGGCAATGTCATCGGAAGCTCGAAATCCCATACCGATCATCGCCACTCCCGGTCAGGCATCGCTTGTTCCGCTGATCCGGATCTGGCGGTCGTCGCCAGATAATAACCGCCGGTCCTGTGGGTGGTCCGGATACGTGTTCTGCGGCGCTGGGAGGATAAAGGGGCTGGGGCTGCGGAAGATTCAGGGTATAAAAAGTGACCCCAAGTAACCTTTGGCACTTTCTCCGAGACTTCCTTCGAGCTTCCCCTTCCGGCTTTCACCTTCCGGTTATTCTCGCCGTCCGCCCCGCCGACCTTACCTCCAGCTCCTTGGGGTCACCTATTACACTACTACTTTGGTATTAGTCCGTCAATAGCTATTTACGTGATATTTTGCGGGATTGACGGAACGCAAGAGACGATCTCGGGCAGTTGCCGGGGCAAGGGGTCATCTGCTGTCCAGGTAGTGCAATACAACCTGGCGCGTCTTCAGGGGGCGGTCCAGGAAGCTCTCCGAAAAGCGGAAGGCGGTTACCAGCGCATCCCTGCTGGCGCGGTGGCTTTCCCCGCGTTTTGCTATGGTCGCCATGTCCTCGTTCAACAGGCTGCGCATGAGGGAGAGGTTCTCAGGCGATACGGCCAGCCGGCTCTCCAGGCTGCTGGAGCATGAGTCGCAGGCTATGCCTCCTCCGCACAAGTCCATACACACGCGTTCGCCCTCGATCTTCCTTCCGCAATGCAGGCAGCGATCGAGGCGGGGATGGTAACCGATGAGGGCACAAACCTTCAGTTCGAACGCGGCCAGGAGCAGCGCGGGGTCCTCGACGTCACCTTCCAGTATATCCAGGGTGACGCAGAGGGCGTCAAAGAGGCGAGGTATGTTCTGGTCCTCGTGCAGGGATTTCTCGATCATCTCGAGCATGGCCTCCCCGAAGAGGAACTTGGCGAAATCGGCACGCAAAGGCGCGTGGGAGCGCACGATTTCCGCCTGCACCACCGTGTCGAGATTTCTCCCCTCGTGCAGGACCGCATGCAGCCGGGTGAATGGCTCCAGGCGCCCGCCGAATTTGCTCCTGGTGCGCTTTATCCCCTTGGCCACGGCGCGGCGCAGCCCGCGCCCGGCGGTGATCAGGGACAGTATGCGGTCCGCCTCGCCGAGGTCGTAGGCGCGCAGGACGATCGCCTCTTCCTTGTAGGTGGCCAAGAAGGCATTACCCCTTACGGATGCTACCGAATCGCCTTTCCCTGGACTGGTATTCATGGATGGCGTCGGCGAGATCCTTCGCATGGAAATCCGGCCACAGGACCTCGGTGACGTAGATCTCCGTATATGCCAGCTCCCAGATGAGGAAGTTGCTGATGCGCATCTCTCCGGCGGTACGCACCAGGAGATCCGGGTCGGGGACATCGGGTACGTAGAGAAAGGAGCGGAACCTTTCCTCGTCCACGTCGCCCGGCTCCAGCCTGCCGGCGGAGATATCCTCGCACAGGCCTCGGGCGGCGTCGACTATCTCAGCCCTTCCCCCGTAATTAAAGGCGATATTCAGGGACATGCCGGTATTGTTGCGCGTCATTTCGACGGCGTTGTCGATGGCCCGCAAGGTAGAGCGGGGGATCCGTTCCCTGCGCCCCATATGCCGGATGCGTATATTGCGCTCGTGGAACTCGTTTACCCTCTTGTTGAGCAGGTTGCGGTTGAAGCTCATCAGGAACTCGACCTCGTTTTCCGGGCGGTTCCAGTTCTCGGTGGAGAAGGCGAAAAGGGTTATCGCACCGAGTTCCCATTCAGATGCGGTGCGCACGATCTCCGTTATCGATTCCTCCCCCGCCTTGTGTCCGGCGATGCGCGGGAGGTTGCGGCGCTCCGCCCACCTGCCGTTGCCGTCCATGATTATGGCCACGTGATGCGGCAGGTTTCCCTGCGGTCTGGGTGCCCTAGACTTGCTCATCTCGCCTGCTCCCCGCCTCTTGTGGTCCTACTGGGTGTCGGCGGGAGGCGCAGGTGCCGTTTCCGCGTCCTGGCTCGCGGCCTCCGCCTCGCCCTGCTGCTTGAAGATTATCCTCTGCAGTGCATAAACCCCCAGGATAGAGAGGGCGCAGCTTTTCTGAGCGGGCATTTTGGAGGTGGGAATGTACAGGGAGCATTCGTCGTTGCAGGGAGACAGGGCCCCCGTGATGGCCGAGACGCGGAAAGGACAATACGCGCCGGGAACGTTTCCCATCTTTACCTCCTGGTTAAAGGGCTTTAAGGCAATGCTAACATATTATGGGGAAATGGGGTCAGGTCTTGTTCTTTGCATACCGCGGTATGCTGCCTGTTCGCACCAGGGGTTTTATCTCCTTCCCGCAAGAGGTGACCCCATCCCTTGAGGTCTTGGGGGGTGGTCGGTTCATGTTCTTCCCTGCGTTGCCCTGGAAGGGGCGGTGGTTTCAATCGCCGGGGGCGGCCTTAGAGCGATACGCTGAGTCTCGAGGTAATGGGTGCTGCGAATTGCACGTGCTAGCGCAGATCACGCGTGCCAGGCCTGCACGTTCGGAAACGTGAAGGCACTGGCACTGTGTCGCCGCCCTCCGGACGGCGACATCGCTTTCGCGATGCAATCCACGAAGGTAATCGCGCAGACGGGCGGGTGGGTAACAACGAGGGGTGCGGTGTGTTTATAATTACGGTTAAGCGGAGGATCGCGAGAAAAGGAGATCGCGTTGTCGGGAGGAAACCCGGGCGAGAAGACCCACCACGAGGACGGTGCCCTGGTGCGCCGAGCCAAGGAGGAGCGGGAGGCCTTCGACGCCCTGTACGTGAAGTACCTGAAGAAGGTCTACACCTACGTGTTTTACCGTATCGGAAACGTGGAGGACGCGGAGGATATAACGGAGAGCGTCTTCCTGCACGCCCTCATACATCTCGATCGATACCAGGACCGCGGTATACCGTTCTCTGCCTGGCTGCTGCGCATCGCACACAACCTCGTCGCCAACTGGCACCGCAACTCAAAGCGGCGCCGTGTCGTGGACCTTGATGCCGCGGAGCCTTTGCAAGACACCTCGCCGACGCCGGAGGAGGCCTTGGAAAGCGAGGAGGAGAGGCGCCAGATACTCGCGCTCCTGGAGACACTGCCCGAGGAGCGCCAGCAGGCCCTCATCCTGCGTTACGCCGAGGGCATGAAGCACAAGGAGATCGGGGAGGTGATGGGCAAGAGCGCCGGGGCCGTCAAGGTGCTCATACATCGCTCATTGATCAGCCTGCACCGGGGGTTTTCCGAAAAGGAGGACAGGCGATGAACGACAGGGAATCCAGGAGAAGCGGAGAGATCGGGATAAGACCACGCTACAGGGACACGGTGAGGTTGCTGAAGAGCTGCCTTCGCCCGGTGGACCCGGAGCCGGGCTTCGCCAGCCGCCTGGAGGAGCTGTGCGAGAGCATGGGTGCCCGGGAACTCTTCGGGTACGAAGGCATCGGCGGGGAGGAGGGTGGCCACAGGGGGATAATCATCGGCGGTGCCATATTCTCCGCGCTTCCCTTCGTCGGAGTGGCGGCATATGCTATAAGGAAACACCTGTTGCGGAGAAGGATCGTGCCCGTAGGAGTCTGAGGAACGGGAAAACAGAGAGGGAGCATGGACCGGACAGAAGTGCTGGCTATAGTCCGGACGGCCCTGGCGGAGGCGCTGGAGCTGCCGGAGGAGGAGATATCGGAGGAATCGCACTTCGAGGACGACCTGGAAGCCGATTCCCTGGACCTGGTGGAGCTGCTCCTGGAGATGGAACAGCGTTACGGGTTCAAAGTGTCGGACGAGGAAGCGGCGGAAATCGAGACCGTGGGGGACGCGGTGGATCTGATCATGCGCAAGGCCGCCGCCTGAGCCGGCTGAGCCGGCAAGCAAGGTATAAATATGAAAGTCGGCATCCCGGGCGGGCTGCTCTATTACCGTTACGGCAGACTGTGGAACTCCTTCCTGCGAGCCCTGGGGGCGGAGGTGGTGGAGTCGGGGGAGACGACCCGCTCCATCCTCACCTCGGGCGTGAGCAAGGCGGAGAACGAGAGCTGCCTGCCGGTCAAGGTCTTCTACGGGCACGTGCTGGCGCTCAAAGACGAGGTTGACGCCCTGTTCGTGCCTCGCCTGGTGAGCGTGAAGAAGAGGACCCACACCTGCCCGAAGATGCTCGGGCTGCCGGACATGGCGCGGGCGGCGGTAGGGGACGCCCTGCCCGTGATATCACCTACCATCGATTTCCAATCAGGCCTCTGGCACAATTACCGCGCCGTGTATTCGCTGGGGCGCCTGTTCTCCTCCAACCCCATGCGCATTATCGGCGCCGGGATAACCGCCTGGCGCGATCACCGCCTCTACCTCGAGCGCCTGACCCTCGGCCTCGACCACAAGGGAGCCCTGAAGGGGGAGTCGGACCGCATGCTATGCGAGGGCAGGGAGCTGCGCATCGGGGTCATCGGCCACCACTATAACGTTTACGATACCTTCACCACCATGTCCCTGCTCGAGCGCCTGGGCTCCATGGGGGTGGACGTGGTGACCGCGGATATGGTGCCGGAGAAGATGCGGGACGAGGAACTGAAGCGCCTGCCCAAGTACATCTACTGGAGCTACGAGCAGGAGGTCGCGGGGGCCATCCTGGCCTGCACCAGGAGAAAACTGGTGGACGGCATCATCTTCATGATCTCCTTCCCCTGCGGCCCGGACTCTATCGTCCGCGTCCTGTGCGAACAGGAGAACAAGGCCATGGGAAACGTGCCCATGCTCACCCTGATCATGGACGAGCACACCGGCGAGGGGGGGTTCCTCACGCGCATCGAGGCCTTCGTAGACATGCTGCGGCGCAAGAAGAACCGGGTGGAAGCGGCGCTGGAGAAGGTGGCGGTATGAAGATAAGCTGGCCGCACATGGGCAGCCTGGAGTTCGTCATGGGCAGCGTCTTCGAGGAGATGGGCGTGGAATACGTTCTGCCGCCCCCCAATTCGCAGCGCACCCTGGAGCTGGGAGCACGCCACGGGCCGGAATTCGCCTGTTTCCCCCTCAAGACCACCCTGGGCAATTTCATCGAGGCCATCGAGAATGGGGCGGATACGCTGATCATGGTCGCCGGGCGCGGGCCCTGCCGCTTCGGTTTCTACGCCGAGACGCAGCGGCGCATCCTGGCCGATGCCGGTTACGAGTTCGAGATGGTCCCCCTCGAGTTCGAGCCCTCCAAGATACCCGCGACCCTGCGCAGGCTGAACCGCCTCAAGCAGGGGAAGTCCTGGATCTCGCTCTACCGCGCCATCAAGTTCGCCTTGAGCAAGGCATATCTCATCGACCGCCTGGAGCGGCAGGTCCTGCACCAGCGCTATCTGGATCGCGAGCGCGGCGCCACTACGGCGGCTATGAAGCGCTGCTACGACCTGGTGTGGGATGCGGGCACCTACGCCGACCTCGCCAGGGTGGAGGAGGAGGCCTTCGCGCTGCTGCACTCCGTCCCCCGCGGCGAGCGGGAGGAGATAAAGATCGGCATCGTGGGGGAGTTCTACCTGGTGCTGGAGCCCTTCTTCAACCTCAACGTCGAGGAACAGTTGGGGGACCTGGGCGCCTTCGTCGAGCGCAACATCTACCTCACCGACTGGCTGCGCCCCTCGGGAGAAAGGCCGGTGCTGGGGCATCACGAGCACGCGTCGGAACGCCTGGCCAATCCGTATCTCACCCACAAGGTGGGGGGCGAGGGGATTTTTAGTATCGGCGACACGGTGCTCTACAATCGCCTTGGATTCGACGGGGTGGTGCAGCTCATGCCCTTCACGTGCATGCCCGAGACCATCGCCAAGAGCATCCTGCCCCTGGTTTCCCGCGACCTGGGGATACCGGTGCTCTCCCTGGTCATCGACGAGATGACCGGAAGGGCGGGCGTGGCCACGCGCCTGGAGGCCTTTACCGACCTGGCGCGCTTCCGGCGCAGGGCGAGCGGGCGCGATCCGCAGCTTACCCTGCAGCCGGCCTTCTGAGGGCGTCCCCCTCATCCCGAAAGAGGATCCCACGGGTTTAGCGACGCCTGGATGCCGGAGCGATCACTCCAGCAGGCACCCGCACCCCCATCCCCCGCGACGGGTCTAGCCACAAAGAGCACGACAGGCGAACGCAGATTGACAGCGGGTCCGGGTAGGAGTAAGAGATTCTAATAAGCGCTTTAACCGCGCCGCCCAGCATCCTGGCCCTCGAGAGACATGGCCGTCAACTGCGCCGGGAAATGGATCCGCGCTTGCTGGCGGGTGACGGGGTAGAAGCCGGCGGCGAGGAGAGAGGGATGGGCTGGGGCTTTCCCACCTGTTGACACCTCGCGGTTCCGCCGCTAACCTCCATGTTTAAAGCGTGATATCTGTCTCCGGCATGATTGAGTCACCCCGGAAGAGGACGAAACGTCCCGGATCTAGAGGTCGGTAATGCGGGAAATCGCGGAAATACACAGGCTCAACGCCGAAGAGGTATACGAGCTGCTGGAGACATCCCCCCAGGGATTGAGCGCGGAAGAGGCCAGGGCCCGCCTGGAGCGCTACGGCCCCAACGAGATAACCAAGATGAAGGGCATCCCCCTGTGGAAGAAGTTCGTCTCCCACTTCACGCACTTCTTCGCCATACTGCTGTGGGTCGGCGGCGTCCTCTCCTTCATCGCCGACCAGGCCGCCCTGGGGTACGCCATCATCGCCGTCATCTTCATCAACGCCATCTTCACCTTTGTCCAGGAGTACAAGGCGGAGAAGGCCACCGAGGCCCTGCAGAAGTTGCTCCCGCCCATGGCCACGGTGATACGGGACGGAGAGGAGATGGAGGTCGAGGCCGCCCACCTGGTACCGGGCGACCTCATGGTCCTCAGGGAAGGTGACCATATATCCGCGGACGCGCGCCTTATCAGCAGCGCCGAGTTGCGCACCAACAACTCCGCCCTCACCGGGGAGTCCGAGCCGGTGCGGCGCAATGCCAACCCAGTCCTTGAGGAGGACGTCTCCCTGACCGACCGCCTGAACCTGGTGTTCACGGGCACCGCGGTGGCCATCGGTTCCGGCCGGGCACTCGCCTTCGCCACGGGGATGAACACGGAGTTTGGGAAGATAGCGGCGATGACCCAGGCGGTCGAGGAGGAGGAATCGCCCATCCAGCTGCAGATGGCAAGGATAACCAGGTTCGTGGCGGTCATCGCTCTGGGCCTGGGTGTGCTCTTCTTCCTCCTGGGACAGTTCGTGGTGAAACTGCCTTTTGCCGATAACATGATCTTCGCCATCGGCATCATCGTGGCCAACGTGCCCGAGGGACTGCTGCCGACGGTAACCCTGTCACTGGCCATGGCCACCCAGCGCATGGCAAAGCGCAACGCCTTGGTCAAGAAACTCTCCAGCGTGGAGACCCTCGGCTCCACCACGGTCATCTGCACCGACAAGACCGGCACACTCACCCAGAACGAGATGACGGTGCGCAGCCTGTGGACGCCCTGGATGGAGGTGTCCGTTTCCGGGGTCGGCTATGCGCCGGAGGGAAAATTCCTCCACGCCGGGAACGGCAGCGGCGGCAGACAGAGAAAGCTCTCCGCGCAGGAGATGACGAAGTTGAAGACGACCTTGAAGACGGCCGTGCTCTGCAACAGTTCGCGCCTGGCCCGAGGGGATAAGGAGGGGTCGTACAAGATCATCGGCGACCCCACCGAGGGCGCGCTGCTGGTGCTGGGAGAGAAGGGCGGGGTGGGGTCCGCCGTGGCCGCGGAGGAGAGCAGACGCGTCGCCGAACTCCCCTTCGACTCCACGCGCAAGATGATGACGGTCATATGCGAGGAAGATCAGGGCAGGACCGCGTACTGCAAGGGCGCCCCCAACGTGGTCCTGGAGCGCTGCTCGCATATCCTCACCGCGGATGGAGTCAGGGAGATGCGACCGGAGGACAGGGACCGTATCAGGGGCGCAAACGACGCTTATGCACGCTCCGCCCTGCGCGTCCTGGCCCTGGCCTTCCGCGAACTTCCGCCGGAATTCAAGCGCTACGAGATCGAAGCCACCGAGATGGACCTCACCTTCGCCGGCCTTGCCGCCATGATGGATCCGCCGCGTCCCGAGGTGGAGGAGGCCATCGGGAAGTGCCACACCGCGGGCATCAGGGTGATCATGATCACCGGGGATTACGGGCTGACGGCCGAATCCATCGCCAGGCGCATTGGCCTGGTGGAGGGCCAGGCCCGCATCATAACCGGTCCCGACCTCGAGAGCATGTCAGACGAGGAGCTGTCCTCTCATCTCGCAGGCGAGGAAGTCCTCTTCGCGCGCGTCTCCCCCGAGCACAAGATGCGCATCGCCCAGGTGCTCAAGGGCATGGGGGAGGTGGTGGCCATGACCGGCGACGGCGTCAACGACGCCCCCGCCCTCAAGGCCGCGGACATCGGCGTGGCCATGGGCATCACCGGCACGGACGTGGCCAGGGAGGCGGCGGAGATGATACTGGTGGACGACAACTTCGCCTCCATCGTGGCCGCGGTGGAGGAGGGCCGTGCCATCTTCGACAACATCCGCAGGTTCATCACCTACATCCTGGCGTCCAATATCCCGGAGATCGTGCCCTTCATCCTCTTCGTCATGTTCAAGATCCCGCTGCCCCTGACCATCATCCAGATCCTGGCCATCGACCTTGGGACCGATCTGCTCCCGGCGCTGGCCCTGGGTACGGAGAGGCCGGAGCCGGGCATCATGTCGCGCCCACCCCGCTCCAGCCAGGAGAAGTTGCTGAACATGAGGGTATTGCTGCGCGCTTACGGTTTCCTCGGGCCCCTGCAGGCCCTGGTATGCATGCTGGGCTATCTTTACGTGTTCGGCTGGAAATGGGGCGAGGAGCTGTGGAGGATCAAGGAAGCCGACCCGATCATATACGTCAAGGCGACGACCATGTCGCTCACCGGGATCGTCATGACCCAGATCGGGAACGGTTTCGCCTGCCGCACCAACCTGGAGTCCATCTTCAAGGTGGGCTTTCTCAGCAACCGCCTCTATCTCCTGGGCATCGCCACCGAACTGTCCCTGCAGGTGCTGATAGTCTACGTGCCCTTCCTCAACAAAGCCTTCGAGACCGCGCCCATAGCCTGGTCCGACTGGCTGTTCCTGGTGCCGTTCATCCCCATCTGCCTGGTGGCGGACGAGATCCGTAAGCTCATGCTGCGCAGCTACCTGAAGCGGCGCAAAAAAGGTCGAGAGGGGTGAGGTCCACATGTTCCTGTGGTTTGCGCGCCATAGGTGCTACTATCGTTTTAGGGAACCGGACGATCCGGTTGGAGACGCTGGTGAGGTGGAGAATTGAACATGGAACTTGGCCCCGCGGACATGGTTCCCGCGACGTTGGGGGTGAGAGAATGCACGTGGTCATAGGCGGGTGCGGAAGGGTCGGCTCATACCTTGCCTACATGCTGGAGCGCGAGGGGCATTCCGTGGCCGTCATCGACAAGGACCCGGAGTCCTTCGAGAACCTGTGGGAGGGGTTCTCGGGAAGGAAGGTGAGAGGGGTGGTCTTCGACCACGACGCCCTGATTGAGGCCGGCATCGACAGGGCGGACGCCTTTGCCTCGGTGACCAGCGGCGACAACAGCAACATCGTCAGCGCTCGCCTCGCCAAGGAGCATTTCCGCGTCCCCAGGGTCATTACCCGCATCTATGATCCGCGCCGCGCGGAGATATATCGCCGCTTGAATATCCCCACCATCGCCAGCGTGGCCTGGGCGGGACACCGCATGCTCAGCTACCTCTCCCACGGGGAGCTCGACAGCCAGTACCAGTTCGGGAACGGCGAAGTGGACCTGGTGAGGCTTGAGCTGCCGTCGCAGCTGACAGGAAGGAGCGCGGCCGACCTCAATGTGCCCATGGAGGTGCAGGTGGTCTGCATCGTGCGCGGGGCCAGCGCGCAAATGGCGACGCAGGGTACGGTCTTCAAGGGTGGAGACATACTATACATAGCGGTCGCCAGGGAAAGCCAGGGAAAGCTCGAGCGCCTGCTGGGGCTGAAGTGAGGGGATGGACATGCGCATCATAGTGCTGGGCGGAGGCATGGTCGGGCTTCATATGCTCGTTTCCCTGCGTGACGATCACCAGGTGGTGGTGGTGGAAAAGCGCCTGGAGAGAGTGGGGGAGCTGAAAGAGAAGTTCCCCGAAGCGGACATCCTCCACGGTGACGCCTGCGAGCCCTCGGTGCTGGATGCGGCCAGAGTCGCGGGGGCGGACGTGGTGGCCGCTGTCACCGGGGACGACGAGGACAACCTGGTGATCTCGTACCTGTCCAAGTTCGAATACGGGGTGCCCCTCGTCTTTGCGCGGGTGAACAATCCCAAGAACGAGTGGTTATTCACCGCGGACTGGGGCGTGGACGAGGCGGTGTGCAGCGCCTCCATCATCGTTCAGATGGTGCGGGAGGAGCTGACCCTGGGGGAGATGGTCACCCTGCTCAAGCTGCGTCGCGAAAGACTGGTGATAGAGGAGGTGCAGCTCGACGCGGGAAGCCCGGTGGTTGGAAAGGCCATCAAGGACATGTCCCTGCCGGAAGAGACGCTGGTAGCCACCGTCCTGCGCGAGAGCAGCAATCTCATACCCAGGGGCGACCTCACGCTCATGGCCGGGGACAAAGTCCTTTTCGTTACCGATCCGGATAAGGTCGACATACTCAGAGGCGTATTAGGCCTGGATTGAGGACCGGGATGTCATGCAGGTCATAATCGCAGGCTGTGGAAGGGTGGGCTCGCAGCTGGCCCTCTTGCTTTCAAACGAGGGCCATAACGTCGTTATCATCGACCGGGACGCGCAGGCCTTTCACCGCCTGGGGATGTCCTTCAACGGCGTTACCCTCACGGGCATAGCCTTCGATGAGGCCCTGCTCAAGGAAGCGGGGATCGAGAGCACTGACGCCTTTGTCGCCATAACCAACTACGACAACACCAATCTCATGGCCGCGGAGGTCGCGGCCAGCATCTTCGGGGTGCCGATGGTGACGGCCAGGGTGTATAACCCCGACAAGGAGGCGACCTACCGCACCATGGGCATCGACTATATCTGCGGGAGCACCGTGCTGGCCGAGATCTTCCACCGCGCGGTCACGGCAAGGGGGACCCTGGTGCACGCCGATTTCGGTGGAGGCCTGCAGGTCCTCGAGGTGGAAGTGGGAGCGGACAGAGAGGGGATGGCGGTAAGCGACCTGAGGAGTCCGGGAGACGGCAGATTGCTGGCGTTGAAGAGGGGCGGGCTGCCGGTGTTCTTCTCGCGCGACACGCGGCTTGCGCGGGGAGACCGCCTGATCCTGGCGGCGGAAACCAGCAACCGCCGGTACATGGAAAAGATCATGGCCGCCGGGCTCGGGCGGCCCATGCGCAGCGGGGTTGCGGGCGGACCGGCGGCGGTCGAAACCCGGCGCGGCAGGCAGGGGTGGCGGGTGATCGTGGCCGGATGCGGACGGGTGGGGGCGCAGCTCTCGGAGATGCTCTCCCTCGACGGTTTCCAGGTAACCGTGATCGACAAGGACAGGAACTCGTTCGACAGATTAAGCAAGACGTTTCAGGGTGAGGCGCATGAGGGAGTGGCCTTCGATCTCGAGACCCTCGAGAGAGCGGGCATCGAGGAGGCAGACGTTTTCGCCGCTTTGACCAACTACGACAACACCAATCTCATGGCCGCGGAGGTGGCCAGGAGCATTTACGATACCGGGAAGGTGTTCGCCAGGCTTTTCAACCCCGACAAGGATAAGACGTTCCAGGCGCTGGATATAGATTATATATGCGGCACCGTCATCCTTGCCGAACAGTTCATGCAGAGGCTGGTGAGCGACAGGATGAAGATACTGGCGTGGGCGGCCAACAACCAAGTCCTGCTGGCGGAGTTCGAGTGCCCGCATCGATTCTCCGGCAAGCAGGTGAGCAAGCTGGAGCGGGAGGAGCTGCTGCGGGTCGGCCTGGTCTCCCACCAGGGCCGCACCGCGGTGGCCACCAAGGGGACCACCATGCACCGCGGGGACAGGATAATCGCGGCGGTGCTCGCCGGACGGGAACGCCGGGTAAGGAGGATGGTGGAGGGGGGACAGGCCTTCAGGATAAGGGCGAAGCGCGAGGGTATGGCCGCCTCATGACCGCATATGCGGTATTATGAGTGTCATGCCAGAGGACGAAAGGCGGGTGAATAAGCCATCAGGATCGTGATCATGGGCGGCGGTAAGGTCGGGGCGTTCCTGGCCGATGCGCTGGACGATAAGGGCCACAGCGTGGCGGTGATAGAGCGCAGCAAGGAACTGTGCGAGCGCCTTGCGGCCACTACTTCAGCGGTGGTGATCCACGGAGATGGCTGCGACCTGCGTTACCAGGAGGAAGCAGAAGTCGGGGAATCGGACGTCTTCGCCGCCGTCACCGGGGACGATGACGACAACCTCGTCGCCTGCCAGCTGGCAAAGACCTATTTCCAGGTGCCGCGCACGGTAGCAAGGGTAAACAACCCCAAGAACGAGCCTATCTTCAACAAGCTGGGCGTCGATGCCATATCCAGCACCACGGTCATCGCCGAGCTTATAGAGGAACGCACCACGGTAGGCGACATCATAACCCTGCACACTTTGAAAAAGGGCAAGCTGGCAGTAGTGGAGCTGGACCTTCCCGAGGACCGCTGCCGCTCCTGCGAGGTACCGCTGCGCGACCTGGGGCTCCCCCGGGGCTGCGTGCTGGTATCAATAGTCAGGGGCGAGGAGGTCATCATCCCGCAGGGGGGGTCGACCCTTCAGCCCGGAGACACGATCATAGCGGTTACCGAGCCGGAGAAAGAGGCAGACCTGAAACGGGTGCTGACCGATTGAGCCTCCCGCCTGCGGCCGGGAGCGCCGGCGGCGGAAACTCCGGCCTTGAGCCTTGAAAACTACAATGGAAAAACATAAAATTGGGGTTGCCTAAAATAATTTTTCAAGGCTCGAAAAATGCAGTTTATAATAATCGAAACCGTAGGCCGCGAAGCCGACTCTCCGGTCCGCCGGAGGGTCGGGCATACGATCGAGGCCCCGTACTCTGGAGGTTATGAGAGCGATGACTTCGATGGCTGAGAAACTGGGGCTGGTCAGGGAGGCCGAGATCAAGAGCGAGCAGGCCATCGACTATTACCGCAAGATGGCCGAGGAATCCATCGCCGCCGCTCAGGCCGAGGTCGACAAGCTCAAGCGGGAGGAGGAGGAGAAGGCCCGGGAGGAAGGCGAGATAGAGATGCGCGAGATCGTCGAGAACGGTGCGAGAGAGGCCGAGGAGCTCCGGGTAGAATACATGTACGACAGGATGAGATTGCTGGCCGTGGTGGTGGAAAGGCGAAAAGACGCCGTTTCCTTTCTAGTGGAGAGGTTGGAGGAAGGCGATTAGGCCGGCCGGACGAAGACGCGGGAGTGAAGGATGTCCGTTGCGAGGATGACCAAGGTCTCCATACTGGCCCCCCGGGCCATGAGGGAGGAACTGGTGGACCGGCTGCACGGCCTGGGAGCCGTGCACGTGAACGACGTCGCCTCCGCGTCCGTGGAAGACGAGGAACTGCGGGCCTATCACGTCCCGTTCGAGCCCGAGACAAGGGGCCTGCGCCTCTCCATCGCCAGGACGGATTTCATCATCGATCTGCTCGAGAGGCTCGAGGACGCCAAGGGCGGGCTCGTCTCGGGATTTCTCAAGGAGCGCGTGCACCTCGGTCTCGATGAATTTCTTGAGATAGAGCGGGATTTCGATTTGGAGTCCGCATACCGCGAGCTCGAGGCACTGGACATCGAGCTCAGACGGATCGAGAGCGCGGTAACCGCGCTGGAGGAAGACATCGATGCGATGCTGCCCTGGGAAGGGCTGGACTGCCCCCTGGGCGAGGCTTACGGTCTCGAAAGCGCGTCCTTCAGGCCGCTCATCGCCAGTGCCGCCGCCTTCGCGGCATGGGAAAAGGAAGTGGATTCCCGCTGTCCCCGTTCGACCCGTGAGGAGGCCGGCCGCGAGAGGGACAGGGTGTACGTAGCTGTGATAGTGCACCGGGAGGACCTGGAGGAATTCGACACCATTTCCGCTGAATACGGCTTCGAAACAGCGCGGCTGGAGGGAAAGGCGGGGACCGTCGCCGAGGAGATGAGCAGATCCAGGGCGGAACTCGAGGCCGAAATGGAGAACAGGTCCAGGGTCGAGGAGGGCATAAGGGGCAAGCTGCCCCTCAAGCCACAGGTCCTGGCCTTGAACGACTTCCTGCACAACCAGCTCGCCAAGGAAGAGGTAAAGAGGCGCTTCGTGCACACGCGCAGCGTGGTGGCCCTGGAGGGATGGATCGAGGAGAGCCGCACCGAGGAAGTGCACGAGGAGATCGAGACCCTCGGAACGAGCACCGATGTGGTCTTCTCCCCGCCGGAAGATGGCGACGAGCCGCCCACCCTCATGGTCAACCGCCGCCGCATCCGCCCCGCCGAGACCCTCATCGAACTCTTCGGCATCCCCAACCACGAGGAGACGGACCCCACCCCCTTCGTGGCCCCCTTCTTCATATTGTTCTTCGGCATGTGCATCGGCGACGTGGGCTACGGGCTGATCATGGCAGGCGCTTTCTGGCTGGCGCTGAAGAAACTGGACGTGAGCGAGAACGTCAGGAGGTTCCTGCGCCTTTTCATGTATTGCGGCCTGGCCTCAATATTTATGGGAGTGATCACACGCGGCTATTTCGGCATAGATGGCTACCTCGGCGTCGAGGGGAAATCCCTCCCCGCTTTCATGAAATTCCCGGGCACCATGGACCTGCTGTACGAGCCGATACCCTTCATGATCATTTGCCTTGCCCTGGGGCTCATCCATATCTCCATCGGCGTGGCCATCGAGATGCGGGACAACATCAAGCATAATTCTCTGTGGATCGGATTGTGCGAGCAGGGCACCACGCTCCTGTTCTGGCTCGGGATCGCCGTTGCCGCCATCGGTTTCGGCATCGGCGTGAAGCCCCTCGGCCAGGCGGGAATATATATCGCCGCGGCTGGGGTAGCATCGGTGATCCTCCTGTCCAACGTCAAGAGCAAGAACCTGGCGGGGAAGTTCTTCGGGGGCCTTTACAACTTCTACGGCCTCTTCGCCAGCACCATCGGCGACGTGGCTTCCTACCTGCGCCTCTACGCCCTGGGACTGGCCACCATCGCCATAGGCATGGTGGTCAACATCATGGCCAGCCTGGTGTGGGGGATACCCGTCCTGGGGATAATAGCCCTCCTGGTCATACTCCTGGGGGGCCATATCTTCAACATGGCCGTGAGTTTTCTCAGCGCTTTCGTGCATCCCCTGAGGCTGCAGTACGTGGAGTTCTTCGGCAAGTTCTACGAGGACGGCGGGGTGCCGTTCACACCCCTCGCCCTGGAGACGCGCAAGACCGTGATAGATAAGTAATAGAGGAGGTCAGCATGGTTGAAGCATTTGGAGGTTTGTCCGGCCTGCACTGGGCCCTGCTGGGGGCGGCGGTTGCGGTGATCGGGGGGGGCGCCGGCTCCGGCATGGGCATCACCTACGTCGCCAACGTGGCGGGAGGCATTCTCACGGAGATGCCGGAGCGCTTCGGTCCCCTGCTGCCCCTGGTGGTCATCCCGGGCACGCAGGGCATATACGGCTTTATCACGGGGGTACTGGTCATATTCATCATGGAACCCAGCGCGGGCTGGGCCGCCCTGCCCGGTGCACTGGGTTTCCAGATCTTCCTGGCCTGTCTGCCGGTGGCCTTCGTGTGCTTCGTCACCGGCGCCTACCAGGGGTTGACCGCGGCCGGGGCGGCGGGGATGGTGGCCAAGCGGCGCGAGGAGATGGGGCGCTCGCTGGTGCTCCCCGCCCTGGTTGAGACCTATGCCGTGCTCTCCCTCATCGTCACCATCCTCATGTTCTTCATCGTTATCTCGCCCGAGATATCGAAACTGGCAAGCTGACAGCATTGGTCTAAATGAGAGGAAGGGTAACGTAGGATGTCCCTGGAGAGACTGCTGGAGAAGATCGAGCTGGACGCCCGGGAGGAAGGGCGCGGAATCGTCGACACCGCGAAGGCCGAGGTGGAGCGCATCATGGAGGAGGGCAGGGAGGAGGCCCGCCGCGCGGCGGAGGCCATCCGGGCTTCTTTCCGCGAACGGGGCAGGAGGGAGAGGACCAAGATCATGAGCGAAGCCCTGGCGGAGAGCCGCGCCGCCTTCCTCTCCGCCCAGGACAAGCTGTTCGAGGAGGCTTTCACGGAGGCCATGCGCCTGTTCGAGGACCTGCCGGAGGAGCGCTACCGCGCCTGGCTGAAACGCACCATCGTGAACAACGTATCCGGGAAGCCGGAGGAGATAGTCGCCGCACCATACGACCGGCGTCTGCTGGCCGACGGGCTGCTGGAGGAGATAAACGAGGCCATAAAGGAAAGGGGCGGCGAGACGGCCTTGAGCCTGTCCGCGGAGGAGGCGGGGTTCAGCCGTGGCGTTATGCTCAGGAGCGGCAACTTCGTCAACAACCTCTCGCTCGAGACCCTCATGCGCGAGGTAAGGGACCGCCACGAGGAGCAGGTGCTGAAGATGCTCTTCGGTGAGGTGGACGTGAGGGGTGCCAGCAGATGAGCGGAACGGGAGCAGCGGGCATCAATCCCGTCAAGGCAGGCGCTTCCCCTGCCTTGCGGGAGGGAAAAGTGATGAAGCTGCCCCCTTTCCTCAGCATCGACCGCAAGCGTATAAAGCCCTTCAGTGACGTCACGCGCTACGGCTATGCCGTAGGCAGGATCCGGGTGCTGGAGACGAAGATGCTTAATACCCAGCGCCTCGAGAGACTGGTCGAGGCCGATTTCGAGAGTGCCCTCAACATCCTCGACGAGATCCCCGTGGGGGACTACCTGGCCGGCGCCACGCTGGCGCTGGAAGTAGACGAGGGGCTCACCGCTTACCTTCGCGATGTCTACGCCTCGATGGAGGAAGCCCTGCCCAGGGGCTCCCTCATAATGGAGTTCTTCCTCTGCCGTTACGATTTTCACAACCTCAAGGTATTGCTCAAGGCCGCCATGGAGGAAAAGGAGCCGCAGGGCCTGCTGGAAGGGCTGGGCATGGTGGGACTGGATGCACTGCGGAGGGGAGTGGAGAATCCCGCCGCGATGCCCTCGCCCTACAGGGAGGCCATGGAAGAGGCGGTTCAGCGGACCTCGCCGCAGGAACTGGATACGCTGGTGGAAAAGCACTACCTCGCTTACCGGCTGTTCCTGGCCGGGCGGGAGGACAGCCCGTTCATCATCGATTTCGCGCGTGCTTCCATCGACCTCGCAAACCTCAAGCTGGTGATCAGGGCGCGCCTGCTGTCGAAGGAGAGGGAGTTCCTGGACGCCATGATCGTCAGGGGGGGATTCGTCCCCGCCGTCAACCTCCTGGACCTCTTCGGGGACCCCCCGGAGATGATGGCGAGGAAGCTGGAGGCGAATATCTATTATTCCAGACTGATGGAGATCGCGGAGAGCGAGGACCAGGTGGTGAGGCTCACCGATTTCGACCGCAAGGGCGAGGACCAGCTCATGGACATGGTGCGCGGGATGAAGAGGATCTCGGTTGGTGTGGAGCCCATCTTCGCATACCTGCGGGCGCGCGAAAACGAGGTGCTGATAGTGCGGATGATCCTCATCGCCAAGCTCCATAATATCCCGCCCGATGCCATAGACAGATCGCTGAGGAAACTGTACATAGATTGACGCCGGTGCGTCCGTGGAACGGAGGAAAAGAAAAGCGTGGACGAGATGAAACTGGCGATGATAGGAGGCTTCACCTCGGTGGCGGGTTTCAAAGCCGTGGGGGTGGACTCCTACGTCGTCGCATCGCCCCAGGACGGGCCGGCGGTGTGGGAAGCGCTGCCGCGTGAGCGTTACGCTGTGGTCATGATCACCGAGCCCGTTTACGAGGTCCTGCTGGAGAGGGTGCCGGACTTCCCAGCCCTGGAGGACCTGCCGGTGGTGCTGGCGATACCAGCCGTAAGCGGCTCTATCGGCCTGGGCAGGGCCGGCATCAAGAAGAGGGTGGAGAAGGCACTGGGGTCCGTGATAGAGGGGCAAAACGAGGAATAGCCGCCCGCGGCGCGCGGTCCACCGTGAGAGCCGGCCGCGAGAGAGAGAACAGAGGTGAGGAGCAAGGAATGAAAGAGGGCTACGTGGTAAAGGTGGCAGGCCCGCTGGTCGTCGCCAGTGGTCTCCCGGATCCCAAGATGTACGACCTGGTAAAGGTGGGTGAAGACCGGCTGATGGGAGAGATCATCGAGCTGCGCGGCGACCGCGCCTCCATACAGGTCTACGAGGAGACCTCAGGCATCGGGCCGGGCGACGTGGTGATCAGCACCGGGGAGCCGCTGAGCGTGGAGCTGGGGCCGGGCCTGCTTACTTCCATCTATGACGGAGTACAGAGGCCCCTCGACACTATTATGGATAAATATGGCAATTATATCACCCGCGGCGTGGAAGAGCCGGGACTGTCGCGCACGCGCAAATGGAATTTCCGTGCGCTGGTGAAAGTGGGGGACGCCGTGGAGCCCGGGGATGTCCTGGGCACGGTGCCGGAGACCAAGGTAATCACACATCGCATCATGGTGCCGGCGGGCGTCGAGGGCAAGATCACCCATATACGCGAGGGAGAATTCACCGTCGAGGACACGATTGCGGTGGTGGATAGCGGGGGTGGCGATGTGCAGGTGAGCATGATGCAGAAGTGGCCGGTGCGCAAGGCGCGACTGTACGTGGAGAAGAGGCCTCCCGTTGAGCCCCTGGTCACCGGGCAGCGCATCGTCGATACCTTCTTCCCCATCGCCAAGGGGGGCACGGCGTGCGTGCCGGGGCCCTTCGGTTCAGGCAAGACCGTGCTCCAGCACGCCATAGCGAAATGGGCCAATTCGCAGATCGTGATCTTCGTGGGTTGCGGGGAGCGGGGAAACGAGATGACCGACGTGCTGCAGGAATTCCCCGAGCTTACCGACCCCTACTCGGGCGAACCGCTGATGCTGCGCACCGTACTCATCGCCAACACCTCCAACATGCCGGTGGCCGCCCGCGAGGCGTCGGTCTATACGGGCATAACCCTGGCGGAATACTACCGCGACATGGGGTACGACGTGACCCTGCAGGCCGACTCGACCTCCCGCTGGGCGGAGGCCCTGCGGGAGATCTCCGGGCGCCTGGAGGAGATGCCCGGCGAGGAGGGCTACCCCGCCTACCTGGGGACGCGCCTGGCGGCCTTCTACGAGAGGTCGGGGCGTGTGGTCTGCCTGGGCAAGGACCGCAGGGAGGGGTCGATCTGTTCCATCGGGTCGGTATCCCCGCCCGGCGGCGACCTCTCCGAGCCGGTGACCCAGGCCACCCTGCGCGTGGTCAAGGTCTTCTGGGCCCTGGAAGACCGCCTGGCCTTCGCCCGTCATTTCCCCGCTATCAGCTGGATGAACAGCTACAGCCTCTACCTTGACCAGACCGAGGAATACTGGGGCGACGAGGTTGACGCCACATACGCGGCGTTGCGCGAGGAAGCCATGTCCATCCTGCAGCGCGAGGCTGAGTTGCAGGAGATCGTGCGTCTTATCGGCGTGGAAGCCCTCTCGGACCAGGAGAGACTGCTCATGGAGACGGCGAAATCCCTGCGGGAAGACTTCCTGCAGCAGAATGCCTTCGACGACGCGGACGCTTTCACTTCGCTGCGCAAGCAGTTCCTGCTCCTCAGGTTGATCATGAGATTCCATGCCGTGGCCAACCAGGAACTCGAGAAAGGGAGGGGCGTGGAGGAATTGTTGGATTTGCCCATACAGGAAGAGATAGCCCGGGCGAAGTTCATGCCCGAGGACCAGTTGGGAGGGTTCGACGAACTCGAGGAGGAGCTGGTCAGACAGTTGACCGCACGAGTGGAAGTGCCGCAAGCAAGGATACACGAGCCGTCTACGGCGGTCGAGACGGCTGCGGAAGGAGCCTGAAGATGGTCAAAGAATATCTCACGGTCAAGGAGATAGTAGGGCCCCTCATCCTCCTGCAGGGGGTGGAGGGAGCGAAATACAACGAGCTGGTGGAGGTGGAATTCCCCGATGGCTCCATCGGCCTGGGGAATGTCCTTGAGGTGGAGGAGGACGTGGTGCTCCTGCAGTCCTTCGAGACGACCAGCGGCCTGAACATCGCGGAGACGAGGGTGCGGTTCACCGGGCGCAGCCTGGAGCTCCCGGTATGCAAGGACATCCTGGGCAGGGTTTTCGACGGCCTGGGGCGACCCATGGACAAGGGTCCCCGCGTCATCCCGGAGAAGAAACTGGACATCAACGGCAGCCCCATCAATCCCTTCGCGCGCGATTACCCCACCGACTTCATCCAGACCGGCATCTCGGCCATAGACGGCCTCAACCCCCTGGTGCGCGGCCAGAAGCTTCCCATCTTCTCGGGGGCCGGCCTTCCCCACAACCGCATCGCGGCGCAGATCGCCCGCCAGTCCGGCGTGCTGGGCGAGACGGAGGACTTCGCCGTGGTCTTCGCCACCATGGGCATCACCTTCGAGGAGGCGGACTTCTTCATCCGCGAGTTCCGCACCCAGGCCGCCCTGGAGCGCGCCGTGCTCTTCATCAACCTCGCCGACGACCCGGCCATCGAGCGCATCGCAACCCCGCGCATGGCCCTCACTGCCGCGGAGTACCTGGCCTACGAGCAGAACATGCAGGTGCTGGTGCTGCTCACGGACATGACCTATTACTGCGAAGCCCTGCGCGAGATATCGGCGGCGCGCAAGGAGGTGCCGGGGCGCCGCGGCTACCCCGGGTATCTCTACACCGACCTCGCCAGCATCTACGAGCGGGCGGGGAGGATAAAGGGCGCCAAGGGCTCCATCACCCAGATACCGGTGCTCTCCATGCCTGACGACGACAAGACTCACCCTATCCCCGACCTCACCGGGTACATCACCGAGGGACAGATCATCCTCTCGCGCGAACTGCAGCGCCGGGGCGTCTATCCCCCGCTGGACGTGCTGCCCTCCCTCTCACGCCTCAAGGAAAAGGGCATAGGCGAGGGCAAGACGAGGGAGGACCACTCCGGCCTCTCCAACCAGCTCTTCTCCGCATACGCCAGGGGAAAGGAGGCCAGGGAGCTGGCCGTAATCCTGGGAGAGGCGGCCCTTTCGGAGGAGGACAAGCTTTACGTGAAGTTTTCCGACGCCTTCGAGGAGAGGTTTATCAGGCAGGGCGAATACGAGAACCGTTCCATCGAGGAGACCCTCTCCATAGGGTGGGAATTGCTGAAGATACTTCCCCGCTCCGAGCTGAAGCGTGTCAAGGAGGAGCAGATAAAGAAGTACATGGAAGCGGGGGTGAGCCGCTAGTTGGCGCGCATCAACGTAAACCCCAACCGCATGGAGCTGCTGAAGCTCCGCCGGCGCACGGCTATCGCCAAGCGCGGCCATAAGCTGCTCAAGGACAAGCTCGACGAGCTGATGAAGCAGTTCATGGGGCTTATCCGGGAGAGCGGAAGCCTGCGGGACGGCGTGGAGAAAAAGCTTGCGGAGGCATACACGGTTTTCTCCATCGCGCGCTCGGAGGTCACGACCGAAGAGGTCGAGGAAGCGTTGGCGGTGCCCTCCGCCACCCTTGACCTGAAGGTGAAGGACGAACGCATCATGGGGGTGAAGGTGCCGCACTTCGAGATCGAGTTCAGCGGCGGCTACGATTGCTACGGGCTCGCCACCACCCCCATGGCCTTCGACGCCGCCCTGCAGCATTACCGCGAGCTCCTGCCCATGCTCATCGCCCTGGCGGAGATCGAGAACAATATCCGCCTGCTGGCCATCGAGATCGAGAAGACCCGCCGCCGCGTCAACGCCCTGGAGTACGTGCTCATACCCTCTCTCGAGGAGACCGTCACCTATATAACCATGAAGCTCGACGAGATGGAGCGCTCCTACCGCACGCAGCTCATGAAGATCAAGTCCATGCAGGATGAGTTGGCCCGGGCATGATGTGCTTGGGCTCGGTTCAATATCCGGCCCGAGCCTCAGGGTAACGGTCCCGCTCGCGGACTCGCGGAGACCGACCCTGTAGTCCTCGGGCTAGGGGCAGCACGGATGGAGGTTTCGCCCAAGCACCTAAGCGCGGGCCTGGGGGTGGGTATAGGGCGACACCCGGCCGTATTACATCCCCTATTAGCTGCCTGTAATGCCCGT
>MTKY01050824.1_pt1 | contig 31721 bp, 24 predicted proteins | sample 1042731 | NCBI WGS metagenome assembly MTKY01 (sample SAMN06212206, study PRJNA360538) | anaerobic digester metagenome | biome: Wastewater treatment plant; material: sludge; isolation source: anaerobic digester fed with sludge from wastewater treatment plant | place: Denmark: WWTP Soeholt ...
GCACCCCGGCATGATGGCGCTTCCAGGCCCTCACGACATTGTGCGGCATGTGTTGCCCAACGGCATGGTGATCCTGGTGCGGGAGAACCGGGAGGTGGCCTCTGTGGTCGTCCAGGGTGTGCTCGACGCCGGAAGCCTATACGACGAGCCGGGGCAAGACGGCCTGGCGTCGTTTGCGGCGACGATGCTCTTGCGTGGCACCGAGACGCGCGACTTTCAGACCATTCACGAGTTGCTGGAGAGCAGCGGTGCGGCCCTGGGACTCAGCGCCGGGCTGCACCATGCCGGCTTCGGCGGCAGGAGCCTGGCCGAAGACCTGCCGCTGCTGGTCGAACTGCTGGCGGACGCGGTGCATCGGCCTTCGTTCCCCGACGAGCAGATCGAGCGCCTGCGCGGGCAGTTCGTGACCGCGCTGAAGATTCGTGAGCAGGACACGCGCTATGTGGCGGGGCGCATGTTCCGCGAGCTGGTCTATGGCGATGCCCATCCCTATTACCGGCCCTCCGATGGCACGTTGGAGACTGTGGCCGGGATCACCCGCGATCACCTGGCAGACTTCCACCGGCGGTGCTTCGGCCCGCGCGGCATGATCGTCACAGTGGTGGGCGCGGCTCAGGCGGATGCGGTCTGCCGGCTCGTCGAGCAGCATTTCGGCGACTGGGCCAATCCCGGCCAGCGACTGCCACCGGAACTGCCGCCGATTCCGGCCCTGGCGGGCACTGTCCGGCGCGAGGCGGTCTTGCCCGGCAAGAGCCAGGCGGATATTGTGCTGGGTGCGAGCGGGCCGTCGCGCCTTGCCGAGGACTGGCAGGCGGCGAACATGGCTAACCATATCCTCGGCGTCTTCGGAATGTACGGGCGCGTCGGCGCGCAGGTGCGTGAAAAGCTCGGCCTGGCCTATTACAGCTTCAGCCGGCTGGATGGCGGGTTAGGGCCGGGGCCTTGGCGAATCATCGCTGGGGTCAATCCGGCTAATGTCGAGGAGACTGTGCAGGCAGTCGCGGCGGAACTGCGCCGCATCACCCAGGAGCCGGTCACTGAGGGGGAGCTGGCGGACAGCAAGGCGAATTTCATCGGGCGGCTGCCCCTCCAGCTTGAGTCGAGCGAGGGCGTGGCCGGTTCTATTCTGAGCATGGAGCTTTACGGACTCGGCCTGGACTATCTGCAACGCTACGCGCAGGAGATCGAAGCGTTGACGGCAGACCAGGTTCGGGAGGCTGCGCGCCACTACCTCGATCCAGATTCTTTTGCCCTGGCTGTGGCTGGGCCGGATCGGGCGGCGGTGCAGTAGCCGTGCGGTGTGGAAAGGCAGGGGACGGCGTATCATGCTGCGCATCGGCGTAGACCTGATCGAAGTGGAGCGCATCGGCCAGGCGATTGAGCGGCACGGCGAGCGTCTCTTCGCCCGCTTCTTCACCCCAACCGAACGCGCCCAGTGTGGCGACAACGCGGCGCGGCTGGCCGCCCGCTTCGCCGCCAAGGAAGCGGCGGCCAAGGCGCTCGGAACTGGCATCGGCGTGGTGCGCTGGCTGGACATCGAAGTAGACTCCGGCGAGGACGGCGAGCCGCACCTGCATCTTCACGGGGCGGCGGCGGCTCGCGCGGCAGACCTGGGCCTAGAGACGTGGCAAGTCAGCCTGAGCCACACCCGCGAGCACGCGATGGCGTTTGTGGTTGCCTGCGGGCGCGGAGTCGCCGGGGAGGAGGCGCTGTAGGGCCGCAGCAGAGGTAGTAGAATGAGCGATAAGCGCAGCACGCCCGATCTGGGCTGAGTATTCTTGTGCGTGAAGCTTGAGAAGGAAGGAAAAGACCTTGATTCGCAGAAAGATCATGCTGATCACTGGGGCGGATGGCGAAGTCGGTCATGGCCTCGTCCAGCAGCTTGGCCAGCGGCCCGATCATCTGCCAATCGTCGTGCTGGACATCAGGAAGCTGGATCACGCGCTGCGCCCCGCCGTGAACCGGATTCTGGTGGGCGACATCCTCGACAACAAGCTGCTGGAGACGCTGACCACTGAATACGAGATTGACACGATCATTCATCTGGCCGCGCTGCTCTCCACAAGCGCGGAGTTCAACCCGGAGAACGCGCACCGGGTGAACGTGCAGGGGACGGTCAACCTGCTCAAGCTGGCCGTTGACCAGGGGCAGGCGCGCGGCAAGCCCGTCAAGTTCATCTACGCCAGCTCAATTGCTGCCTATGGTATGCCAAGCCTGGAAACCAAGCGGGCCGCTGGCGCGGTGCACGAGGGCCAGTATCTCGATCCGATCACTATGTATGGCTGCAACAAGCTGTACTGCGAGCACCTGGGCCGCTACTACGCGCGCCATTACCGCCAGTTGTCGGTGCAGCGCACTGTGGGCGTGGACTTCCGTTGCGTGCGTTTTCCGGGGTTGATCAGCGCGCTGACGGTGCCGACCGGCGGGACGAGCGACTATGCGCCGGAGATGCTGCACGCGGCGGCGCAGGGCAAGCCCTATGCCTCTTTTGTGCGCGAAGACACGACGATCCCGTTCATGGTCATGCCGGACGCGATCAAGGCGCTGCTTTCGCTGGCGGACGCGCCGCGCGAGGTGCTGACCCGGCTCGTCTACAACGTGAGCAGCTTCAGCCGCTCGGCGGAGCAGCTCGCGCAGATGGTGAAGGGGGCGTTCCCTGGGGCGGAGATCACGTTCGAGCCATCGGACGCGCGGCAATGCATTGTGGATAGCTGGCCTGCCGACCTGGACGATAGCGCGGCGCGGCGCGACTGGCACTGGTCGCCCGACTACGACGTGGAGCGCGCCTTCAACGACTACCTGATTCCGACGATTGTTGAACGCTATCGCCAGGCTGCCGGGTGAGCCATTCCAGGAGAGAGGGGCGCACTGTCAGTGCCCCTGATCTTGCGTGCAATTCAGGGTCGCTCCGCGTGGGCACCTGACATCAGACGCGGACGATGCCAGCAGGGGGGATAATGAGTAGATACCGGCAGCTTACCACTGAGCGGCTGATGGCGGCGGTGCTCTTCATGCTGCTGTTCGCGATGGCCGTGCGCGTGCCGACCGATACCGACACCTGGTGGCACCTGCGCAGCGGCGAGGTCATGGTGGAGCAGCACACCATCCTGCGCCACGATCTATTCTCCCACACACGGCTGGACGCGGCGTGGGTCAACCACAGTTGGGGCGCGCAGCTTGCGCTGTACGGCGCGTATGAGCTTTTCGGCGACGGTGTGCTCCCTGGTGACTCCGGCAATATCGGCCTGGCGCTGCTCACGGCGCTGCTGGCGACGGCGGGCATGGCGCTGGTCTACGCGGCGTGCGAGGGCAATGCTTACGTGCGCGCCTTCGCGGTAGTGCTGGGCGGCGCGACGGCTGCTGTCTTCTGGTCGCCGCGCCCGCAGATGTTCTCCTTCACGTTGGGCGCGGCAGTGCTCTACTTGCTGCATCTGTACAAGCGCCGCCAGGTAGACCGGCTGTGGCTCATTCCGCTGTTGGTCGTCCTGTGGGTGAACCTGCACGGCGGCTTTGCCATCGCCTTCATTGTGCTGCTGGGGACGATTGTGGGCGAGGTGCTGGGCAATCTGCTCGGCGACACGCGCCCGACTGTCGTGCGCGGGGCGCGGCTGCGCAAGCTGGTGGGGGTGACGGCTATCTCGGTTCCGATGGTGGCGCTCAACCCTTATGGGCCGCGCATGATAGCCTACCCGTTCGACACTGTCGGCATCGGCGCGCTGCAGGACTTCATCCAGGAGTGGGCGACCCCGGACTTTCACCAGCCGCAGACTTGGCCGTTTCTGTTGCTGCTCCTGGGGATCGTTGCCGTATTCGGCATCAGTGGGCGGCGCGCCGACTGGACGGATCTGGTGTTGGTGGCGGGCACGGCGGCGATGGCGTTGCTGGCAGGGCGCAATATCGCCGTCTTCGCTCTGGTCGCCACGCCGGTGCTCACACGGCACCTGGACCCCTGGCTGACCGAGCGCGGCTGGCAGATTCGGCCACGCCGCAGAGTCAGCGGGCGAATGCTGGCCGCCAACTGGCTGCTGCTGGGGCTGGTGGCTGCTGGTGCGCTGGCGAAAGTGGGCGCCGTCCTCAGCCGCGAGACCATGCGCGAGGCGCAGACGGAGTCGTTTCCGGTGGAGCTGGCCGCCTACCTTGAGCAGATCCGTCCCAACGGGCACCTGTTCAACAGCTACAACTGGGGCGGATACCTGATCTTTGCTGCGCCGCATGTACCGGTCTATGTGGACGGGCGCACAGACCTCTACAACGACGAATTCCTGCGCCAATACCTGGACGTGGTGCTGCTGCGCGATGGGTGGGATGGGGCGCTGGAGCGCCAGGAGATTGATCTCGTGGCGATTGAGGCGCGGAGCGCGCTGGCGGGCACGCTGCGGGCTATGCCTGACCGCTGGCGCGAGCTGCGTTTCGACGACGACCGCTCGGCACTGTTCGAGCGGCTGCCCGCTGACGCCTGACCATGAGCGCGACTTCGCGGACACTTCCACGCCCACGCCGCCCGATCAGGCGGCGATGGGCGATGCTCGGCTTGGTGCTGTTGGTCGCGCTGGGACTGCGCCTGATCAACCTGGGAGGGCGGACGCTGTGGTATGACGAGGCGTTCGCTGTGCTCTTTGCCGAGCAGGGGTTGGATGCCATGCGCGCTGGGACGTTGGAGCAGGTGGATGGCAGCGCCGCCGATGTGCATCCCCTGCTGTACTACGCTACCTTGCACGGCTGGATGGACGTCTGCGGGCAATCAGCGGCGGCGGTGCGGCTGTACAGCGCCCTGGTGGGCGTGCTGAGCGTCGCGGTGATCTACGGGCTGGCCCGCGACTGGTTCGGCGAGAGCACCGCGCGGACGGCTGCGCTGATCGCGGCGGTCGCGCCGTTTCACGTACAGTACTCGCAGGAAGCGCGCATGTACGCACTGCTTGGCCTGGCGCTCCTGCTGACTACGTGGGCCTACTGGCGGGCGTGGCAGGGGCGGCGACCAGCGTGGTGGATCGCGTTCGGGGTGCTGGCGGGGATTAGCATGTACGTGCAGCAGCTTGCGGCGCTGTACCTGCTGGCGCTGGGGCTGCTGCCGGTGCTGTATCGCGATGGCCATCGCCTGGCCCGTACCGCCGGCGGGGCCGGCGTGGCGCTCGCCGTGTATCTGCCCTGGATGGTCAACCTGCCAGAGCAGATGGGCAAGCTGCGCCAGTATTGGGTGGACCGGCCCAACGTGCTGCACCTGTGGCTGGCGCTGCGCTCGTTCGTCTCGGTCAATCTCGATTTCTCCCCGGTGTGGTGGCTACCGACGTTTCTGCTGGCAGCGGTGCTGGTTGTGCTGCTGCTTTACCGGGCGAGGTGGGCGTGGCGAGTGCTCCCGCCTGGGGATCGCGAGCGGACGGCGCTCGGCTGGACGCTCTGGCTGGCATTGGCTCCCATGCTGCTCATGTGGGTTGCGTCCTATGTGTTGCAGCCGATCTTTCTGCCGCGCGCGCTGCTGCCATCCGCGCTGATCTTCTATGTGGGGACGGGCTGGCTTTTCACGCGGGGGGGGATGCCGCGCCTGATCGTGGCAGTGGTCGCCGGGGCGTGGGCGGTCGTGGCGGCGTTTGGACTGGTGACTCACTACACCTGGGATACGTTTCCCAACCCGCCGTTCGACCGGGCGGTGCGCTACCTGGAAGGGAGGGTAGCGGAAGGCGACTCAATCGTGCACGGCAATAAGATCACCGCACTGCCGATGGTCTACTACGGGCGCGACCTGCCGCAGCGTTATGTGCGTGACATTCCTGGCTCCGGCTCGGATACGCTCGCCGTGCCCACGCAGCGCGCCCTGGGCCTGCTCGCCGATGAGTGCGCCGCTGAGTCGGCGGGCGGTGCCGAGCGGGTGTGGTACGTGGCCTTCGACCGGCTGGAGGACGAGATGGCGGCGCTCGTCGCCGACGACCCGCAGAATGAGCAGTACGATTCGCTGCGCTGGCTGCGCCAGCACTACACCGAGCAGGAGAAGGCTCGCTTCAACGATCTGGTGATCACGCTGTTTGCCGGGCCGGATGCACAGGCAGCGGAGGCGATGTGCCAATGAGCGGGACAGGGGAGAGGCGGCGGTCGTGAGACGCTGGGGGGTGTGGGGCGTCGTGGCGCTGCTGGGCCTGCTGCTGGCCGGGAACGTCGTCGCCACGCACGATGTGCTGACCGCGCCGTATCCGGGGCACAACGATTTCATGTCGCGCTGGGAGGGAGTGCGCTCCTATTGGCGCGATGGGCTGAATCCCTATGGCGAGGCAGCGAGCGCCAACATTCAGCAGCGCATTTACGGGCGGATGGCCGCCGACGACGAGGACCCCGGTTACTTCGCCTACCCCTTCTACACGGTGTTCGTCCTGCTGCCGCTGGTCTTCACCGGCTATGCCTGGGCGTCGGCGATCTGGATGGTCGCCCTGGAAGCCTGCCTGGTCACTGCGACCGTCCTGCTGCTTGATCTCTACGGCTGGCGGCCAAGGCCAGGGCTGCTGGGCGTCTTGCTGCTGTGGACGCTGAGCAACTACTATGCGGCGCGCGGCTTGCTGCTGGGGCAGCCCGGCCTGCTGGTCTACGGGCTGCACGTGCTGGCGCTGTGGGCCTTCGCCCGGCGGCGCGATGCGCTGGCCGGGGCTGCGCTGGCGCTCTCGACGATCAAGCCGCAGATGGGCTTCCTGCTGATCCCATTCCTGCTGCTCGTGGGGCTGAGCCTGCGGCGTTGGCGGTTCCTGGCGGCGTTTGCCGGAGCTGGTGCGGTGCTGGCGGGATTATCGTTCGCGCTCGTGCCGACCTGGTTGGGCGACTGGCTGGCGCAGATCGAGCAGTACCCGTCGTATACTGCGCTGGGCGCGCCGGTGTGGATCGTCACACGCCATTACCTGGGGCTAGGCGCGCTCGCCGAGTGGGCGGCCAACGTTGCGCTGTGGGCGTTGCTGGCCTGGGCGTGGGCGATGGTACTATGGCGCGGGCGGGGCGAGCGCCTGGACTGGACGGTGATGCTCACGCTGACCGTCACCCATCTGTCGGCGGTGCGCACGGCGACGCCGCACTTCGTGGTATTCACCATCCCGCTGCTGTTCTACCTGCGCGGCCTGACGCGCCGCCAGCGGAATGGGGAGCGCCTGTCTGCGGCGATCCTGCTGGCGCTGCTGGTCATCCCCTGGGTGCACTTTGTGCTCACCGTCGAGGGCGAATTCGAGCATCCCACGCTGTACCTGCCGGTGCCGTTCGGAATGCTGGCGCTGCTGTGGCTCACCCGGCGGCAGTGGTGGGCGGCGGACTCCGTGCTGCTCCCCAGGGAGGCGGCATGATCGCCGGGCGACGGGCGTATGTGCTGCTGGGCGTGCTGGCCCTGGCCTGGGGGACGCTGCTGGCACTGCTGCTGGAGCAGCCCGGCTACACCGACGCCTACTACTACTTCAACGCGGCCAAGCGCCTGGCCGAGGGACATGGCCTGAGCGATCCGTACCTGTGGACATACTTCAACGCTCCCGACCGGCTGCCCGGCCCCAGCCACACCTACTGGATGCCGCTGGAGTCGGTGATCGCAGCGGCGAGCATGGTTATCGGTGGGGCGACCTTTCGCGCGGCACAGGTGCCGTCGGTGCTGTGCTATGCGGGGCTGGTTCTGGTCGCGTTCGGGCTGGGGGAGCGGCTCGGCACGAGGCGGCGCACTGCCTGGGTTGCCGCGCTGCTGGTCATGTTCAGCGGGTTCTACATTCCCTACTGGGCGACGACTGACACGTTCGCGCTGTTCGGCCTGGTGGGGGTGCTCGCGTTAGTGGCGCTGGGACGCGCCGCAGAAGGGCGGCAACTGCGCTGGTACGCGCTCAGTGGGGTGCTGGGCGGGCTGGCGCACCTGACTCGTGCCGATGGTGTGCTGTTGATCCTGGTGCTGGTCGTGATCGCCCTCTGGCCATCCGGGCGACGATGGACGGACGGGCTGCGCGCGGCGGGCGTGGGGCTGCTGGCTTACGGGATCGTCATGCTGCCCTGGTTCGCGCGCAACCTGGACGTGCTCGGTGTGCCGCTGCCGCTCGGCGGCACGGACACGGTCTGGATGCGCAGCTATAACGAGCTGGTGCGTTACCCGCCGGGCGCGTCCGTTGGAGACTTCCTGGCGTGGGGGATCGGCCCAATTCTCCGCTCTAGGCTGGAGGCGCTGGCTAACAACCTGGGCACCTTCGTGGCCGTCGAGACGTGGGTGATCCTCGGCCCGTTCGCGCTGCTCGGATGGTGGCGGCATCGCTCGCTGACGTTGGTGCGCGGATTCGCCGTGTACGCGGCGGCTTTGCACTTCGTCATGACCTTCATCTTCGCCTTTCCCGGCTACCGGGGAGGGCTGTTCCATTCGTCTGCCGCGCTGCTGCCCTTCTGGGCGGCGCTGGGGGCGGCGGGCCTGGACGAGGGTATCGCCTGGGCCGCACGACGGCGGCGCTGGCGGCCCGCTGAAGCCGCCGTCGTGTTCAAGAGCGCCGCTGTGATCCTCGCCCTGGCGCTGACGCTGAGCGCCCTCACCGCCAAGCTGGACGGCTGGAACGACAACGCGAGCTTCTACCGCGAGATCGCGCGTGATCTTCCGCCCGGCGTGGTGCTCATGGTCAACGATCCGGCGGCGCTGTATTACCATACCGGGCTGGGCAGTGTGGTGGTGCCCGACGCTGATCCGGCGGTGGTGCCGGAGATCGCGGCGCGTTATGGGGTGACGTATCTGCTGCTGGATGCGAACCGGACGGCCCCGTTCAGCGGGCTGTTCGCGGGGGACGACGAGCGGCCCTATCTGCGCCTGCTGCGGCATTACGGGATGGACACGCCGGAGCGCAACGACGACCGGCTGCTGTTTGAGATTGTGCTTGGCGAGGTAAGCCCATGAATCGGCTGCGGCGCGTGGTGGCACGCGATGACTTGATCGTGCTCGCGCTGGCGGCGATTGGCGTGGTGCTGTATGTCACGGCGGCGGTGCGCCTCGACGCCGCCGGATACCCGCTCGATGACGCCTGGATTCACCAGACGTATGCGCGCAACCTGGTCGAGCATGGCGAATGGGCGTTTGTGCCGGGCCAGCCGAGCAGCGCCTCGACCGCGCCGTTGTACACGCTGCTGTTGGCAGGAGCCTACCTGCTGGACGTGTCGCACTTCGTGTGGACGTTCGCGCTCGGCGCGCTGAGCTTGAGCGCTGCCGGCTGGGTCAGTGTGCGGCTGGCCGGATACCTGTGGCCGGATGTGGGTGGTGCGCGCCTGTGGACGGGCGTCCTGGTCGTGCTGTCCTGGCACTTGGTCTGGGCGGCGGCCTCCGGCATGGAGACGATGCTGTTCACGGCGCTGGCCCTGGCGTTGGTTTGGGCAACCTGGGCCGATGCCCGTGCTGCGCAGGAGAACGCGCCGCGCCAAGCATTGTTCTGCGGAGCCAGGGCTGGAGCGGTGAGCGCGGCATTGACGCTCACCCGGCCTGAGGGCGTCGCGCTGGTCGGGCTGACCGTTGTGTTGCGCGGGGCGGCTGCGGGGCGCGAAGCCTGGCGCTGGCGTTCCTCGGTGGTGTTGTGGACGGTGGGATTGGCGCTGGCGTGGGCACTGATCTGCGTTCCGGCGGCGGCGCTTAACTGGCAGCTCAGCGGGACGTTGCTGCCGGATACGGCGGCGGCGAAGCAGGCGGAGTATGCGCCGATTAGCGAGCGGTGGTCGCTGCCTGAGCGATATGGACGGATGGTCGTGCCGCTGCTGGCCGGGCACTTGTCGCTGGCGCTGCCGGGGCTGTTGCTGGCTTGTGCCAGTGTTGCGCGGCAAGTGCGCCGGGACAGGCGTGCCCTGATCTACGCACTACCGCTGCTGTGGGCGGCTTTGCACGTGTCGGCTTACGCGCTGCGGCTGCCGGCCAACTACCAGCACGGGCGCTATGTGATGCCGGTTCTCCCGGTGCTACTGGTCTTCGGTGTGGGGGGCACTCTGACGCTGGTGCAGCGAGCGCGGCGATCGGCGGCGGGGCGGGTGCTGTCACGCAGCCTGGCCCTGGCGCTACTGTTGGTGACCGCTGGCTTCTGGCTCATTGGCGCGCGGCAGTACGGCGCGGACGTGCAGATCATCAACACGGAGATGGTCGTCACGGCCAAGTGGGTGAGGGCGAATCTCGCTGAGGACGATCTGCTCGCCGTGCACGACATTGGTGCGCTGGGATACTTTGCGCCGCGTCCCATCTTCGATCTGGCGGGGCTGGTCAGCCCGGAGATCGTGCCACTTTTCCGCGATGGGGACGCGATCATGCGCCTGATGTGCGCGCGCAGCGTCGTGTACTTGATGGTTATGCCCGATCAACGTCCCGTCCCTCCTGGTGACTCGCGTCTGAGGGAAGCGCCGATCTTTGTGACCGACGCGCCCTACGCCCCAGCAGCGGGAGGCGGCAACATGGCGGTCTATCGCCTGGAATGGCCGGTGGGGTGTGCCTGGTAATCGGGCGAGGCGACGCGCCGAGCAGATGTTCTATTGTGAGATCGGGGGCCATGAACTATGCTAAAACCACACCTGGAGCGACTGGCCGAGAGTCGCGGCTGCAAACTGGAGTAAATGCTCGCCGATGGAACAAGACTTTGCCCATACGACTCCAGCGCGGATCACCCTGGTGATCGTGGACGATCACCCGGTATTCCGCCAGGGGCTGTGCAATATCTTCGCCACTGAGGAAGACATTGAGGTACTGGCTGAAGCGTCATCGGGCGAAGAAGCCCTGCTGTTGGTGCACGATCTGCGCCCAGATGTGCTGCTGCTCGACATTAATCTGCCGGGCATTAATGGCCTGCAAGTCGCCAGCCGGCTGAAGGCTGACCAGGTCAGCACAGCAGTGGTGTTGCTGACGGCCTATGACGACATGGAACAAGTGCTCCACGCCATGCGCTCCGGCGGCGCGGCCTATTGCCCGAAGGACATCGAGCCGGAGAAGCTGGTAGACGTGGTGCGGGCGGTCATGCGCGGCAACTATGTGGTGGCCGGCAGAACCTTCACGGCTGCTGAACTGCGGGAGTGGCTTGATGCGGGTGTTGGGGCGGTGACAGGCCCCTACATGGTGGACCCGAATGAGCACTTCATACCGCTCAGTGCCCGCGAAATGGAGATTCTCCAGCATGTGACGCGCGGCAAGAGCAACAAGGAGATCGCGCAGTTGCTGGGAATCAGTCACCAGACGGTCAAGAATCACATGACCTCAATCCTCAAGAAGCTCGATGTGCGCGACCGGACGCAGGCAGCGGTCTACGCGCTGCGGCGGGGCTGGGTGCGCGCGCAAGGCGACAAACAGGCGAAGTGATGCTGCGCCCGGATAGTGGATAGCGAGGAGTGGTGGGATGGCTCAGGGTGCTACAATTCCACAGGACGAAGTGCTGCGCGAGTTCGAGGTTGAATACGAGAACATCCGCAAGCGCGTGCTGGAGAACCAGCAGTTGATCGAGCAGACGCAGCTTGAAGTGGGACGCATCCGCGATCGCCATGTGGCGATCAGCGCGCAGCTTAGCCGCGTGGAGACGAATTTCGACACGATTCCCCGCGCCGACATTAAGGCGGCGTATGACAGCGCCTTCGACATCAAGACGCGGCTGCTCACGCTGCAGGGCCAGCTTGAGAAGGCCAAGGCCACGCTCAAGGAATTGCAGCATTTCGAGGAGCTGCTGGGCCGCCTGCTGCGCCTGGTGCGCAGCATGGGGCCAGATGCTGCGTTCCGGCCAGTGATCGCCCCGGTGCAGGAGCAGGGCGAAGATGATGCAGGCCGGTTGTCCAGGCGGGGGATCATTAACGTGGTGGAGGCCCAGGAGGCAGAGCGCCAGCGGCTGGCCCGGCAAATGCACGATGGGCCGGCGCAGTCGCTGACCAACTTCATCCTTCAGGCTGAGATTTGCCAGCGGCTCTTTGACCGCAACCCGGATCGCGCCGAGGAGGAGCTAGGCAACCTGAAGACGGCTGCCAGTACGACGTTCCAGAAGGTGCGCGACTTCATCTTCGATCTGCGCCCGATGATGCTCGACGACTTGGGATTGATCCCGACGATCCGGCGTTACGCGGAAGCCTACGAAGAGAAGACGGGCATCAAGGCGCAGTTGAGCGTCGTGGGGGATGAGCGCCGCCTGCCGAGTCACATTGAGGTCATGATGTTCCGCTCGATCCAGGCCGTGATGGGCAACGCGCGCGACAACCTGGGCGCGAAGTCCATCAGCATCGTGGTTGATGTCGGCCCGGAATGGCTCAAGGCGACCATTGAGCACGACGGGCGCGGCTTCGACATGGGCGAGGTGCTGTCCCGCGAGGAGCGGGGAGATTCGCTGGGGCTGCGCACGCTTCAGGAGCGCATTGAGCTGGTGGGCGGTGCGCTGGAAATCACCAGCACAGAGGAGGACGTGAGTCGCTTCGTGATCCTGCTGCCGGCGGCGTGATTCCGGCGGCCATGCCCACATGAATGGACCAGCAGGGGTAGAGCACAGCGTTGCTCTGCCCCTGTTTGCCATAGGACTCTTGGGCTGTTTGCGCATTTTGCTCATAGGAATACACTAGATAGCAACCCTTTCGGGGCCTGATACGAACTCCGGGCCGGTTCGGACTATTCGGGAGGAAACCCTATGCGAGGTCGGGTGCTCATTCTACTGGGCGCGATCATCTTGCTGGTGGTCGTGCTGGTTGTCGTCCTCATGTCCGGCGATGAAGGCGGTCAGGAGACTGCCGGTCAGGCTACGGAGGTGGGGGGGGAAGGTGCGGGCGGCGAGGAGGGGCAGCCACCGGCTGGTGAGGAGGGACTGCGCACCCTCAACATGGTGGAGATCGTTGTCGCCGTCCAGGACTTGCCGCGTGGCATCGTGATCCCGCCCAATGGCGTGGGTGTAGTGCCCTGGCCACAGGATGCGCTCCCTGAGGCGGGGAACTACTTCACGGCGGGTGAGTTGCAGGATGTGATCGGGCGAGTGGCACGCACCGACATCTTCCGTGGCTCGCCGATTCTGGCCCGCCAGGTAGTGCCTAACCTGTATGAGGTTGCTCGGACGGGGTCGGACGCTGCTGCCCTGATGAGCGTCTTCGAAGACGAGGAGCCGCGTGTTGCCATCTCCATTCCGCTCGATCCGACTGGCGTGGGGCAAGTGGCCTATGGCATCCAGGCAGGCGACTTTGTAGACGTTATCCTGTCATTCCTCTACATTGACGTTGACCCCACTTTTCAGACGCGGATGCCTAACAACGTCTCGTTGATCACACGCCTGGAGACGGGCGAGCTAAGCATCGGCTCGCCACGCCAGGGCCGCCCGGAGGCGAGCACTCTCTCGCCGGAAGGGGTGCTGCTGAGTCCCAGCGAGTCGTCGCAGCGCCCGCGACTGGTGACACAGCGCACCGTCACCGGTGCCTGGGTGCTGCGTGTGGGTTACTTCCCGCCAAATGGGGACATCATCGGAGCTACACCGACGCCGCAGCAGCTTGAAACGCTTCCGCCGCCGCCCGGCGAAGGTGGGCAAGCGGCTACCCCGCAGGCGACAGCGACGGCATTCGCGCCGCTGATCATCACCCTGGCGGTGACGCCGCAGGAGGCGCTGGTGCTGACCTGGGCGGTTGATGCACAGATTCCGATCACGCTGGCCTTGCGCTCGGCGGGCGACACGACAGAGGTGGCCACCGATCCGGTGTCGCTTGACTACATGATCCGGACTTACAATGCGCAGCCGCCTGCAGCTTTGGAATATGCGCTGGAGCCGCCGATCACCAGCGTGCGGCGCTTCGATATCGGGCGGCTGTACGACTTCCTGGCCAAGTCGAGCGTGGGGGTACCAACGCAATAGCGCATGTCGGAACCATTGTCTTCGCGTTAAAATAGCATGAAGGGCACGCGCTCGCGCTGGCGTCCGCATGCCCTTCGTGTATCATTGGAGGCGCACGTGCGGTTATGCCGGACGGGGTCAGGGTGGTGAGAAAAGCGGGAAGGCGCCGATGAGCAGTGAGAAGCAACCCATAAAAGTGCTGATCGTGGACGATATTCCGGACACGCGCGAGAATATCCGCAAGCTGCTCGCGTTTGAGCCGGATATCGAGGTGGTCGGCGGGGATGGTGCCGGCACTGGTCGTGAGGCGATTGATCTGGCGGCGCAGTACAAGCCCGACGTGGTGCTGATGGACATCAACATGCCCGACATGGACGGCATCACGGCGACGAAGGCGATCAGTACGTCGGTGCGCACCGCCGCTGTCGTGATCATGTCAGTGCAGAACGAGTCCGGGTACCTGCGCCAGGCGATGCTGGCCGGAGCGCGCGATTTCCTCACCAAGCCGGTATCCAGCGAGGAACTCTACACGACGATCCGCCGCGTCTACGACCGCAACGAGCCAATTCGCCAGCAAGAGATGCAGATGTCCTCGCTGCGCACGGCTGCTGCGCGCGAAGCCAAGCGTGGTGCAACGGCTCCGGTTGTTGGGGCAGGGCACATCATCGTGGTGTACAGCCCGCAAGCTGGAGCCGGGGTGACGACGCTGGCTACTAACATGGCGGCGGCGCTGATGCGCCCCGATACCAATGTGCTGCTGATAGATGCCAATCTCCAGTTCGGGGATGTTGATGCGTTTCTGAACCTGCAATCTACGTCGAGCATCGCTGATCTGACGAAGACAGTGGGCGACATTGACCAGGAGATGATTGACAGCGTGCTGGTCACGCATGGCAGCGGCCTGAAGGTGCTGGTTGCCCCGTCGCACCCGGAGATGGCCTACGACATGACTTCCGATGCGGTGAAGGAAGTCGTCAGGCTGCTGGCTAAATCGTATGACTACATCGTGGTTGACACGCCGACGCAGTACGATGATACCACGCTGAAGCTGTTCGACATTGCCGAGCGGATAATCCTGGTGGCCAACCCGACGATTCCGTCCGTGCGCAACATTCGCAAGATTCTGGACATCCTGGACGGCCTGAAGGAACCGGCAGGGCTGGGGGAAAAAGTGCTCTTCGTGCTCAACCGTGTGGTTCCAGAGCGAGAGCGCGGGCGCGGTGTCGTGCCGACTGCTTCTATCGAGACCCATCTCAAGCATTCAGTGGTCGCCTCGATCCCCCTTGACGACCAGGCGGTACTCACAGCAGTCAACCAGGGCGTCCCGCTGGTGGCCAAGATGAAATCGCGCTCTCCGGGCAAGGAGCTTGTTGACCTGGCGGCGCTCGTGCGCAAGTCGCTGGAGCAGCAGGAGAAGCCCCCGGAAGAAAGCAGCAAGGCGGGCGAGCCACGCTCCAAGAGTGGCATACGGGCGCTGTTCGGTGGCTCGTAGGATTGGTGTAGAATGAAGGTGAGAAGCAAAGGTGGGCGAAGGTTGAGTGGATTGGAGGTAACACATGTCCCTTTTGCGGCGCATTGAGCGTGGCGGGCAGGGGGCGGACAGCCCCGACGAGTCCAAGCTGGAACAGGCGCGCCGGCGGACACAGGTACCGGCGGCATCTTCGGCTATGACCGCTGCCCGTCGTGGTGAGGGGGGTGGTTACCAGGACTTGAAGGTGCGCATCCAGAACAAGCTGCTCGCTGAGCTTGATACCAGCGTAGACCCTCGCTCACCGGAAGTGCGAACGACGATTGAGGAGTTATTCACCACCATCCTCAACGAAGAGAGCATTGTCCTGGGGCGCGCCGAGCGGCAGCAGCTCTTCGAGGCGATTGTAGCCGAGATTCTGGGCTTCGGGCCGCTGGAACCGCTGCTCGCTGACGACACCATCACCGAGATCATGGTCAACGGCCCAAAGAACGTCTACATCGAGCGCGCCGGCAACATTCTGCGCTCCAACGTGACGTTCGAGGATGAGGATCATGTTCTGCGCGTGGTAGACCGTATTGTAGCGCCGCTGGGCCGCCGCATTGACGAAAGCTCGCCCACTGTGGACGCCCGCCTGCCCGACGGCTCGCGTGTCAATGCGGTCATTCGCCCGATCAGTCTGTGCGGGCCGACGATCACCATTCGTAAGTTCTCGCGGCGACCCTTCACCGTCGAGGACTTGATCCGCTTTGGCTCCATCACTCCTGAGATTGCTGAGTTCCTGCGCGCGTGTGTCATCGGTCGGCTGAACATTGTTGTGTCGGGAGGCACCGGCTCCGGCAAGACGACTCTGCTCAACGTCCTGTCCGGTTTCATCCCGAATGATGAGCGGATCGTCACCATCGAGAACGCCGCCGAGCTTCAGTTACGCCAGGAGCACGTCGTCTCGCTGGAGAGCCGCCCTCCCAATATTGAGGGGCGCGGTGAGGTGAGCATCCGCGACTTGGTCGTCAACTCGCTGCGTATGCGTCCCGATCGCATCGTTGTCGGTGAGTGCCGTGCCGGAGAAGCGCTCGATATGCTCCAGGCGATGAACACGGGCCACGAGGGATCGCTGACGACGGCGCACTCGAACAGCCCGCGTGACACGCTGGCGCGCCTGGAAGTCATGTGCTTGATGGCAGGCATGGACTTGCCGGTGCGTGCCATCCGCGAGCAGGTAGCTTCGGCCCTCGACCTCATCATTCACCAGGAGCGGATGCGCGATGGCACGCGCAAGGTCGTGAAGATCACCGAGATCCAGGGGATGGAAGGTGATGTGATCACGATGTCCGACATCTTCGAGTTTGAGCAGACCGGCCTGGAGGCTGGCAAGGTCATTGGGCGCATTCGCCCGACGGGACTGCGGCCCAAGTTCATTGACAAGATCGAGGCGGCTGGAATTCACCTGCCACCATCGGTGTTTGGAATCGGCGTCTCACGCTACTGACGGCGAGCGCCACCCGGCGTGGCAGCACCGTAGGGGCTGGCGCACCCGGCCCCTACCCAGACACTATGCCAGTTCAGGGCGGGGCACCGTAGGGGAGGGCGGGCACCTATGGAGATTGTGATAGCCGGTGCAGCGGGAGTTCTGGCGGTCATCATTCTGGTTGTCGGGATCGCCAGCATTCGCGCAGAACGGCGTGAGCAGATCGAAGAACGGCTGGGTCGCTACACGACCGAATACAGCAGTCTGCTCACGGAGTTCGAGGACCTGGAACAGTCCGATCCGTCGCACGAGGCGAGCATCATCACCCGCCGGCTCGATGCTGCGCTGGCCGACCGGGGGTTCGCGCAGAAGTGGCGCGTTCAGCTTGCGCGAGCCGACCTGAAGCTGACCGTCGCCGAGTTCATGGCGCTGCATGTCATCTGTGCTGTCGGGGGCTTTCTGGTTGGCATGGCGCTATTCGCCTCGCCGATTGGCGGCGGCCTGGCGGCGGTGGCTGGCTTCTTCTTCCCTCGCTTCTATGTGGCGCGCAAACAGGCCAAGCGCCTGAAGTTGTTTGAGACCCAGCTTCCCGACACGCTGGCGCTGTGGGTGAATGCCCTGCGCGCCGGCTATGCGGTGCTCCAGGCGATGGAGGCTATCTCGCGCGAGGCGCCGGAGCCAACCGCGACGGAGTTCCGCCGTGTGGTCATGGAGTCGCAGCTTGGCATCCCCACGGAAGACGCGCTCGATCACCTGCTGGCGCGTATGCCCAGCGACGACCTGGACCTAGTCAACACGGCGGTCAACATCCAGCGCGAGGTCGGTGGTAACCTGGCCGAGGTCTTGGACTCGATCAGTCACACGATTCGCGACCGCATCAAGCTCAAGGGCGAGATCTCGGTGCTGACAGCCCAGGGACGAATCACAGGCTGGCTTATCTCGCTGCTGCCGATTCTCCTGACGATTTTCTTGTACATCATGAGTCCCAGCTACATGTCGAATCTCGTCGAGAACCGTATGTGTGGGTGGCCGATGCTGGGCTGTGGCCTGGGCATGATTGCCACTGGTGCGGCGATCATCCAGAAGATCGTGGATATCAAGTACTAGCAGGGACTCATCGCACGACCCGGCGTTCAGGAGGGTAGGATGGACATAACGATTCTGGCGCTGATTGTTGCCGGCGTAGCTCTGCTCGGCGGGCTTATCCTGGTGGGGTACAGTGACAAGTCCGATGAGAATCCGCTAGAGAAGCGGCTGGCCGAGTACGGCGACCGCGACATCCCGGCCAGCCTGGAACAGATCGAGATGTCGCTGAGCACCCGCGAGCGCGTCATCATCCCCATGTACCGGGCGCTTGCCCGGTTCGCCATCAAGTTCACCCCAGAAAACCAGATCGAGAGCATTCGCCGCCAGATAGAGCTGGCTGGCAAGTCGCAGACGATGGAGCCGGTGGTCTTCTTCGGCCAGCGGATCGCCCTGACCATCGCTATGGGCATCGGGGCATTCGTGCTGTTCTTCATGTTCACGGACTGGGGCGTGGTCAAGGGGACAGCAGGAACTCTCGGCGGGGTGCTCCTCGGCTACTACCTGCCCGTCTTGCAGCTTAAGGGGCAGATCAGCCGGCGTAAGGATGCCATCGTCAAGGCGCTGCCCGATGCGCTCGACCTGCTGACGATCTGCGTGGAGGCCGGGCTGGGCTTTGAGCAGGCGATGAGTAAAGTCTACGCCAAGTGGGACAACGACCTGGCGGTTGCCTTTGGGCGTGTGCTGCAGGAGATTCAGCTTGGCAAGCGGCGCAGCGAAGCCCTGCGCGACATGTCGCACCGCATGGACGTTCCCGATGTGACCAGCTTCGTGGCGGCGCTCATCCAGGCTGAGCAGCTTGGCGTGAGCATTGCCAAGATTCTGCGCATTCAGTCGGATCAGATGCGCGTCAAACGCCGCCAGCGTGCCCAGGAGAAAGCCCAGCAAGCGCCTGTGAAGATGATCATCCCGATGGTGCTGCTGATCTTCCCGTCGTTGTGGATTGTGCTGCTCGGACCTTCCGTAGTAATTCTTATCGAATCCGGTGTGCTAGGCGGCTTTTGATCGGCGCAAACGATCTGAGACTGAGTTGACACGGTCGTTTGAAAACCACCTCGACCGGCACCGGCGGCTGGTGGGCTTGCGTGACCGGTTGGCAACGGGCGCGCTCGCGCTCATGACGCGCCGTGCTGTGACGGCTGCGCTAGACCTGCTGTATCCCCCGCAGTGTATCCACTGCACGCGCCTGGGAAATCTGCTCTGCGAACGCTGCGCTGCCCAACTTGCGCCCGGCCCGTTGCGCGCTGTGGCCGGACTGGATGCCGTGCGCGTGCGCACCACGTTTGAAGGGCCTGCCACAAGCGCCATTCATGCTCTGAAGTATCAGGGGATCAAGCGACTGGCCGAGCCGTTGGGCGGGTTGCTGGCCGAGGCATCGCTGGGCACCGGCTGGGCAGTGGACTTCGTCTGCGCCGTCCCGCTGCATCCCCAGCGGCAGGCAGAACGTGGCTATAACCAGTCGGCGCTGCTGGCCAGCCGTGTTGCCAGCCTGACCGGTTGGCCCTATGTGGATGGGGCAGTGGCTCGTGTGCGCCACACCGAGACGCAAACGCACCTGAACGCCCAGGCTCGCCGGGAGAATGTTGCCGGAGCTTTTGCAGCAGACCCGCTGCGGGTTGATAATCAGAGTATAGTCCTCATTGATGATGTGCTGACGACGGGGGCTACGCTGGCTGCCTGTGCGGAGGCGCTGCGGGCGTCAGGCGCGCGGCGTGTCTATGGCTTGGTGCTGGCCAGTGCGGTCTATGACAAAGCTGCTGACGCAGGTGGATATGGCTCACCTGCTGAGGGGTGAGCGCAATCGCTGCACTGCAAAGGAGCGGGTAATGGAACTCAAGATACACACGCGGAATGTTGATGTGACGCCTCGCTTGCAGGAACATGTCGAAAAGAAAGTGAGCAGACTCGATCGCTATCTCCCTAACATTCATGAGGTACGCGTTGACCTGGCGATTGACCGGCGCAAACAGGGCATGGATCAGTGCATCGCCCAACTGACCTTGCGCAATACGCGCGGCGCCATTCTGCGCTCCGAAGAGAAACGGCAGCCCGACATCTACGCCGCGCTGGACGTGGCGCTGGACAAGATGTACCGCCAGATCGAGCGGTACAAGGGCAAGCGCAAGCCGCGCGGCGCCAGCCGCTTCTATGAAACTGAGCAGGCCCTGCAAACCGTCGAGCCGGTTCCCGGCGGAGTGGCTGAAGAGGAGATCGAGGAAAAGACGGCGATTGTGCGCCGCAAATCGGTGACGCTGGTGCCCATGAGCGAAGACGAGGCCATTGACCAGATGGAGCTTCTTGGTCACAGCTTCTTCATCTTCTACAACGCGGACACGGCGAAGATCGGCGTGCTGTACCGGCGCGAGGACGGCAATTATGGCGTGTTGGAGCCGCAGACGGAGTAACTGGCAGAGCGTGTAGACGTAGGGCCGGGGACGGGAGAGCGTTCCCGGCCCTTTTTGTGGCGGGCGGTGCAACAGTGTCAGGTTCCAGGGCAGGCGAATGATGGGACAGGAAGCAACCGGCGCTGTGATCATGATTGGCCGGGCCGGGCCGACGGCGGCTGAGCAGTTGCTGGGCCGGGCAATTCGGGCTGCTGCGACCGACCTGATCGCGGTTCTGACGAGTCTCGACATCCGCCCGGTTATTGTTGCTGGCCCGGAGCTTGATTGGTTGCCCGACGAGTCGGGCTGCGTTGGTGACCTGGATGAGGGGCCATTCCATTTCGGCGAGCGCCTGGGGGGGGTGGTTGAGCGTTTCGGGGTGGTGCACGTGCTGTACTTCGGGGCGGGCAGCGCGCCTTTGCTCAGCCGCGAGGTGATCGCGCAGATGCGGGCGGCGCTGCTCAGCGCGGGCGCAAGCAGGGAACGCGTCGCCCTGACCAACAATCTGCACTCCAGCGATTGGGTAGCTTTCACCCAGGCGCAGGACGCGCTGCCTGTCATCCGGCGGGCGAACCGCGACAACAGCCTCGCCTGGATGCTGCAGGAGGATGGGGGTTGGGCGGTGCGTGCCCTGGCGCAATTGCCGCCCTCGGCGCGCTTTGACCTGGACACGCCCGCAGACCTGGCTATTGTGCGGGCGCACCCGGCCTGCTCGCCCCGGCTGCGCATGGCGCTCCAGGACCCGCTGCTTGACCGTATTCCGGTTGGGGCTGTTCTGGACGTGCTGGTGCGTGACGGGAGCCGGGCGGCGCTAATCGGGCGGGTCGCTCCCCAGGCATGGGATGCGCTCAGCCGGGCCGCGCAGTGCTGGATACGGGTCTTCTCGGAGGAGCGGGGCATGACCGCCAGCGAGCGGCTGGCGCGCGGTGAGGCGCGCTCGTTGATCGCACGCATGATCGCTCGCTGGGGGCCGGGCGAATTCTTCGAGGAGCTGGCTCAGGTGGCCGATGCAGCGATCATTGACTCGCGGGTGCTGATGGCTTCTGCCGGACATTATCCCAACGCCGGCGAGCGTTTTGCCTCCGACCTCTACCTCCTTGACGCCATCCCCGATCCCTGGCTGCACGAGTTCACCGCCGCCGCGCAAGCGGCCTCGCTGCCGGTCTTGCTTGGCGGGCACGGCGTAGTGGCGGGGGGGCTGCACGCCCTGGCGGAGATCGTCGCCGAGCGGCGCGCCCGGTAGTTGCCAGCGTCAGCCGTGCCGCGAGAGTCGGCGCAGGTGGACGTACTTCTGCAATTCGTACCAGGCCATGAGCAGGCTCAGCCGCAGCCCGTGCCAGCCATCGCGGTACCCTTGCAGCGTGACGAAGCGCCAGTAGAATTGGCGCAGCGGCTGCGTGATGAACTTGTGCGGTCGCGGCTTGATCCCCTGCTCGTGCAGGATACGCGCGTCGAAGGCCACGTAGCGGCGCTGCTTCTCGCGGAACTGGCGGAGACTGCGGTAGTTGTAGTGGATGAGCGGCGCGGACAGGTAGCCCGGCTCGCCGTCCAGCAGAACCAATTCGTGAACCTCGCGCTGCGGGTCGTAGCGCGCGGAACTGCGCCGGAGCAGGCGCATCTGGTAGTCCGGATACCAGCCTGTGTGCCGGGTGAGCTTGCCGAAGATGTAGTTATGGCGCGGAATCCAGTAGCCGTTGTGGACGGGGCTGGTGAGGACGGCGCGTATCTCCTCCGCCTGGGCGGGGGTGGAGCGTTCGTCGGCGTCCACGAAGAAGACCCATTCCGTCTCGACCAGGGCCAGCGCCGCGTTGCGCTGCTGGGCGTAGTTCTCGAAGCGGTTGAACAGGACTTCTGCGCCCGCCTGGGAAGCCAGCTCTGCGGTGGCATCACTGCTGCGGGTGTCCACGACGACGACCACGCGGCCCGTCCAGCGTACGCTCTCAATGCACTCGACGATGTTCTCGGCCTCGTTGTGGGCCAGGATGATGGCGGCCAGGTTGCTGCTCATGGGGTTCTCGCTACTTCCAGAACGGCCCGGTACGCGGCGATCAATGCCTCTCTGTCTGCCGTTGAGAGCGCGCCCGCGCGGTGGGATCGCTCCGTTTGGCGCAGTCGCCAGCGCATCCCCAGGCGTACCAGCCAGCGGGCCAGGAAGCGCCGGGGTGGGGAGTAGTGCCGGTCGAACAGGCGCAGACGGCTGCGCCACAGGTTGATGAGGCTCTGCGCGCGAATCTGGCCGGTGCTCTGCCCGCCCAGGTGAACGACCCGCGCCGCCGGAACCGCGTAGATTTGCCAGCCGGCGCGCCGGATGCGCAGACTCCAGTCAATTTCCTCGCAGTACATGAAGTATCCTTCATCGAACATGCCGGTCGCGGCGATCACTTCGCGTCCGACCATCATCGTCGCGCCGAGAGTGTGATCCACTGGGAACGGCTCGCCTCTGGCGTAGCGTTGGCGCGGGTAGCGCCCGTTGAGCGGCGTGTCGTACAGGCGCGCCGGAACGGGGAATAGCTCGATGACAAGCTGGACGAGGCCGGGGAACCTGAACGCACCGTGCTGGAATGTCCCGTCGCCGTAGGCAAGCTGCGCGCCGACAACCCCGGCAGAGGGCAGGCGCAGCAGCGCGTCGTAGAGCGTCCGGGTTGCGCCGGGGGTTGTCTCAGTGTCCGGGTTGAGGAAATAGACGGCGCGCGGCAGGCCAGCGTTGGCCGGTGAGCCGGGCGTCCGGCTGAACCCGATACGCTCCAGGGCCAGATTGTTACCAGCAGCGAAGCCCAGGTTGTCGGCGCTGGCGATGAGCGTCACTTGCGGGAACTGCTGGCGGATGGCGTCCGGCGTGCCGTCGGCAGAAGCGCAGTCTACCACCCAGACCTGGGCGGCGGGGCCGTGCGCATCCAGGTCAGCGTGGAGAGTGCGCAGGGCGTTGAGGGTGAGATCGCGCGTGTTCCACGACACGACGACGACGGCGAGATCGGGGGGCATGGGATTACTCTACACAGCGAGCATGGGCGCGTGCGCCTGAAGCGCAGTCTGTCCGGCTCATCGGGTGAAAGCCATGTCCCAGCCAGCGTCCGACAGCATAGCCAGGAACGAGCGGTAGTGCTGAGCCTCAACCGCGAATACGCCGTCGGCAGCGAGCAGACGTTTGGTGCGCGTTGTCCCGTCTATGCGGTCGGTGAAGAATGCGGTGATCGCCGCCTCTGCGCTCTCGCGCGGGGGTTCCGGCAGGGCGCTCTCTGGGGCAGCGACCAGCACTTCATAGGGGATGACGCCGGCGGGAACAGTCCACTGGCTGGGATTAGTGGGTGCTGTTGTGTCCCCCGCAGGGGCGATGACATGTAGCGCCTCAGTTAGCTCGTCGTAGGTGGGATGCGGTTCCTTCGCACTCTGGGCGGCCTGGGCCGCTGCCAGCAGTGCCTTCTCGAAGTCTCCGGCGCGCAGGCCCGCTGCCGAACACTCTCCGCCGTAGAGGGCACGGACCAACGCCTGATCGTCCTCGTAGTCGCGCACAGCGTCCAGGTCTATGAAGGGATTGACCCCCTGGCTGCCCATGAGCAGGGCAGGGATGACCCAGGCCGCCGTCGTGTCCTGCTGCGCGCTGCGGCAGAACGTCTGTCCCGCCAACTGTGCCAGCGCGGTGATGTCAGCCTGCCCCACGATCTCGCTAGTCTGCCCGATCTGGAACGTTGGGGCGCGCCCTCGCTTGGCGGCCAGCAGAGGCTCTACCTCGCACTGGCGGTGAGCAGCGGCATAGGTGAAAGCGCTCGTCCAGGCCAGCGAGGGCGCGCCGCTGCACAGCTCGGCGAGAGCGGTGTTCTCGTCGGTGAAGGTGACGGTGAAGGTCAGGCCGGTTTCGTCGTTCAACTGGCGCTCTAGCTCGTGCGCGAGCTGGCGTGCTTCGCTGGTGACGCGCTCCTCCGGCAGCGCCAGCCAGATAGTGATCGGGCGTTCGGACGTGCCGATGGCTGGTGCTTCAGGAGCGTCGGGCAGGGCGGTTGAGCGCAGGGTCGGGGTCGGCGGGATGCGCGTGGGGATGGGCGTCGCCCGCCGGTCACCGCCGGAGCCGCCGCAAGCCGCGAGAAGGATCATGATGAGTAGCGCCCCGGTTGCCAGGGCCTTGCTGACATGTGGCCGGTGCTTGATGGCACACCTCCCGCGAACTCGCCCGCGCTCGCCCATCATGGTACAGCAGGTTGCCGGGCGGGGCAAGGCGCGCAGTCCCCCTTAGCCCAGCTTGGAGGGCGGCGGAACAAGCTCGATCTCGCGCGCTCCGACGCGGCTCTGGAACGGCGGGATGCCCACATCTTCGTGGATCAGGCCCGCCCAACACTCCTGCGGGTTGCGGGCCTTGCGGATTTCCGCCATGCGGATGGCCCCCCAGACCTCGGCCCGCTGGCCGGGCAGCAGGTAGTAGTACGTCTCGTCGCGCTCGTCGTCGTACACGGCCTGCAATTCGTCGCGAGGGCCGAGCGCCCAACGCCAGGGAAAGTCGCTGTAGGCCGTGTGGCAGTTGATGCCAACGCGCCACGCGCCCGATTCCTCGTAGGCTTCCAGGCTGGCTGCCGTCTGGTCGAACTGGTAGACGGTTCCTGGGAACGGCCCGGCGGTGCGAATGGGGGTCGCGCCGTAGTTGTGGACGGTGAGCTTGAAGACGAGCAGATCGCCCTGGACGAGGGTCAGTGTGGTCAGGTCGGAGATAACGCCTTCGGGTTTGGCTAGAGGCTCACCAGCGATGTCCAGGCTCGTGAAGTAACGCTCATCGTAGGGCATCTGGCCAAAGTAGACGACGGCCCCCGCCGTCTGCGGGACGATCTCCACCTGGGGCAGTCCTCCGTCGCGGATCGCCAGATGCCCCTGGCGCACGATACGCTGCCCCTCGTCGTCCTGCGCTACAGCGAAGACGGCGTACTCGCCATCGGGCGGCGGCACCATCCCCTGGTCAACGCCGCCATCGTAGTCGTACTCGTGGTTGCCCATGTCCCCCGGCTGCCGGCCCTCTTCGCGCTCCGGCAGGTAGTAGCGCTGACCAGATGTATCTTCAAGGTAGACGGACAGGCTGGCGGGCTTGGCCAGGTAGACGTTGACGCTGACCCGGTCGCGGATGCCGTCCTGGTTGGGCGTGAACTCGGCAGGGCTGATCTCGAACGCGGTGATTTCGGGCAGGGCGCTGTCCGCATCGGCGACTACGAGCGTGCCGGTCTTGCGCGCGGTCTTGCCGCCGTCCACTGCTTCGATGACCCACGTGTAGGTATCGTTTGGGATCAGCCTGCGCTCGATGACACCGGCGACTGTCTCGCCAGGGAGCGTGAAGCCGCCGACAATGCCGCTGAAGAGCACGCGGTAGCTTCCCGCTGGACGGCGCTCGTCCTGGCGGAAGTAGTAGCGGTCACCATTGGGCGCGTCGAGGTAGATGCTGATGACGGCGGGCCGCGACAGCTTGTACTGGATCACGGCCAGGTCGTCCTGCCCGTCGGCGTTGGGCGAGATGCGCGGCCTGTCGAAGGAGGCAGCGGTCAGCAGGGCGACGGGCGGGCGCAGCACGAGATAGCCGATCCCAACGGCGATCAACAGCGCGACCAGCGCAGCAAGCACAACAACAGTCTTGGGCAGGCGCATAATCCCCTCACGGAACCAGTAGGGCGGCATCGGATGGCCTATTGTACCAGAAGGGCGGTGATTGAGGCGACGGGCGTTGGGGTGTCGCCAGGATTCCGGCGGGACACAGCGTACGGCGCGCCGCTGGCAGCGAAGGTCGCCCTTGTAAGGTGCTCTTTTTAACGGTAGTATGTGGGATATGTGGGATAATGCGCGACATGGCTCGCGGGTGCTTTGCTGGCCTGGCGACCTGGCCGAACACTGCCCACGACTGCGCTCTGGCTGTCGCACTCCTGGAGACCACATGGCACCGGCGAAAACCCTCGCAACGTACTCTGATGCCCTGGACTACCTGTACAGCTTTGTCAACTGGGAAGTGGAGCGCCATATGCGCTACGCGCCGGAGGTTATGACGCTGGAGCGCCCGCGCGCTGTGCTGCGTGCGCTCGGTGACCCGCATCGCGCCTATCCGGTGATTCACATCACCGGCACCAAAGGCAAGGGATCGGTCGGGGCCATGTGCGCCTCGGCGTTGCGTGCGTCTGGGCTGAAGGCGGCGCTGTACTCGTCGCCGCACTTGCAGGACTACCGCGAGCGCTTCCGCATCAACGACACGCTGATCAGCCCGGAGGACTTCACGGCGCTGGTCAACCAGTTGCGCCCTATCGTGGACACCATTCCGGATATCACCTGGTTTGAGGTGACGACTGCCCTGGGGTTTCTTTACTTCGCCCAGCAACAGGTAGACATAGCCGTCGTCGAGGTCGGGCTGGGAGGGCGTCTGGATGCGACGAACGTGGTCACGCCGGTCGTGTCGGTGATCACCAGCCTGAGCTACGATCACACCTATCTCTTGGGAGACTCGCTGGCGTCCATCGCGCGCGAGAAGGCGGGGATTATCAAGCCGGGAGTGCCAGTCGTCAGCGCACCGCAGCCGCCGGAAGCTCTGGCTGTGCTGGAGCAGGTGACAGCGGATTGTGAGTCGCCGCTTGTGCTCGTCGGGCGCGACTGGACGTTCGCAGTGGGGCGGGGCACGATCAACGGCGAATGCTTCCAGGCCGGGCCTGCGGGTGGGGCGGTGGCGTCCTATTGCACGGCACTGGCGGGCGAGCACCAGGCGCTCAACGGCACGGTGGCGCTGGCGGCCTTGCAGTGCGTGGCTGAGGCGGGGATCGCGGTGACGGCGGACGGAATCCGGCGCGGCTTCGAGCAGGTGGACTGGCCGGGCCGCCTGGAGGTTGTGGAGCACGAGCCGCTGCTCGTCCTGGACGCCGCGCACAATGGGGAGTCGGCGCTGAGGCTGCGCGCGGCGCTAGATACCCTGTTTAGCCGCCGCCCGCTGGTGCTCATCTTTGGCGCGTCGGCAGACAAAGACGTGACGGGCATGTTCAAGGCACTGCTGCCAGCAGTGGATGTGCTGATCGCTGCGCAGGCGGTGCATCCCCGCGCCCTTGAGCCGGCGGTAATCGAGGAGAAGGCGCGCGAGACCGGATTCGCTGGCCCTGTGTACCAGATACCCGATGTGGGCGAAGCTCTCCGGCACGCGGAGACGGTGGCAGGGCCGGCGGGGATGGTCCTGACGACCGGCTCGCTGTTCATCGTGGGCGAGGTGCGGACGGTCTGCGGGTTGCCTGCTGGTCATGTGGCCAGGGCGGCGGTCAAAGGGCCGCTTCCTTCGGACACGGCGGCGTTCTGATGGGTGTCTATGGCGTGGAAAGGGAAGTCCAGCGGATGGCTAGGAAAGCTGGCTTGCGGTGATGATCGGACACGGTCTGCACGATTTCTACACGATTAAGGATGCGGAGCCAGACGCGAACGGGTTCATTGAGGCGACGCTGATCCCGCTGGCGGGCATGGTCGTCTTCCCGAACATGGTGACTCCGCTCGCCTTGCAGCGCGACGTGGACATCGCCGCTGTGGGCGAAGCGCAGTCCCGCCGTGAGACGGTCATTGGCGTCCTGGTGCGCAATGCCGAGGAGACAACGTTCGCCCCGGAGGGATTGTATGCGCTGGGTACCGAGATGGCCCTGGGGCGCTTGATGCACCTGCCCGACGGGGGGACGAGCGTGCTGGCCCAGGGTCGGCGGCGCGTGGAGATCGCGGAGTTTGTGCAGACGACCCCCTATTTCCGCGTGCGGGCGCGCCCAATCGCCGAGGAATCGCCGGACACGCGCGAAGTCACGGCGCTGATGCGGGCGGCGCTGAGCCTGTTTCAGAAGTGTGTTGACCTGAGTCCGCAGCTTCCCGAAGAGGTGTACGTCTATGCGCTGAACATAGACGAGCCGGGCTGGCTGGCGGACATGATCACATCCACGCTCGATCTGAGCCTGGACGAGAGACAGGCTTTGCTGGCCATGGCCGACCCCGCCGAGCGCCTGCGCAGGGTGAGTGTTCTGTTGGGGCGGGAGCTAGAGGTGTTGGAGCTTGAGGAGAGCATCCAGACACAGGTGCGCCGCGAAGTTGACCGGGGTCAGCGCGAGATGTTCCTGCGCGAGCAGATGCGTGTGATCCAGCACGAGCTAGGCGAGGCGGATATCTTCCAGCAGGAGCTTGGCGACCTACGCGAGCGCATCGAGCAGAAGGAGATGGCCGCCGAAGCGAAAGACAAGGCACTCAAAGAGCTGGGCAGGCTGCTGATGATCTCGCCGATGGCTCCGGAGGTGGGGATTATCCGCACCTATCTCGACTGGCTGCTCGATCTGCCCTGGCTGGTGCAGTCCGAAGATAACTTCGATCTGGCTCACGCGGCGCGCGTGCTAGATGCCGAGCATTACGGGCTGCCCAAAGCGAAGGAGCGCATTCTGGAGCACATGGCAGTGCACCAGTTGGCCGGTGAGCAGATGAAGACGCCCATCCTGTGCTTCGTGGGGCCGCCCGGCACCGGCAAGACTTCGCTGGGCAAGAGCATCGCCAGCGCGCTGGGGCGCGAATTCGTGCGCGTCAGCCTGGGCGGTGTGCATGACGAAGCCGAGATTCGCGGGCACCGCCGGACGTATATCGGCGCGTTGCCAGGGCGGATCATCCAGACGATGCGCCGCGCCGGGACGATCAACCCGGTGTTCATGCTCGATGAGATTGACAAGCTCGGCGCCGATTTTCGCGGCGACCCGGCGGCGGCGCTGCTGGAAGTGCTCGACCCAGAGCAGAACCACGCCTTCTCTGACCACTATCTCGATGTCAGTTACGACCTGTCGCGCGTGTTCTTCATCACGACGGCGAACTACCTTGACCCCATCCCGCCCGCGCTGCTGGATCGGATGGAGGTGATCGAGTTCCCCGGCTACGTGGAGGATGAGAAGGTTCGCATCGCCCGGCATTTTCTCATCCCGCGCCAGCTCAAGCAGCATGGTCTGGAGAATCGAGGCGTGCACTTCGACGAGCCTGCGCTGCGCCTGATCTGCCGCGAATATACCTATGAGGCTGGCGTGCGCAACCTGGAGCGCGAGATCGCCAAGGTGTGCCGCAAGCTGGCGCGGCGCGTGGCCGAGGGCAAGCGCGTCACGCGGCGGATCACTGCCGCGAAGCTGCCCGCGTATCTCGGACCGCCGCCCTTCCTGCCCATGCTGGCCGAGGAGACGGATGAAGTCGGCGTGGCGACCGGGCTGGCCTGGACTGAGGCTGGCGGTGACATCATGGCGATTGAGGTGACGCTGATGCCGGGCAAGGGGGCGCTGTTGCTCACCGGGCAGCTTGGGGACGTGATGCAGGAGTCGGCGCAGGCGGCGCTGAGCTACACGCGCTCGCGGGCGCGGCAGTTGGGGATAGACCCGGACGAGTTCGACCGGCTGGATATTCACGTCCACCTGCCGGAGGGCGCCATCCCCAAAGACGGCCCGTCAGCGGGGATCACGCTGGCGACGGCGGTGATCTCGGCGCTGACCCAGCGCAAAGTGCGCCGCGATGTGGCGATGACGGGTGAGATCACGCTGCGCGGGCGCGTCCTGCCGGTGGGGGGCGTCCGCGAGAAAATCCTGACGGCGCACCGGGCGGGAGTCCGGCAAGTGCTGCTGCCCAAGCGCAACGAGAAGGACTTGGCCGAGATTCCGAAGCACGTGCTGCGCGATCTCGATCTCAAGCTCGTAGTGCGCATGGACGAGGTGCTGGAATGGGCGCTGCTCCCGCCACAAGGCGGCCCGGAATCGCGCCCGGCAGCGACCGGTGCCCGTGACGAGACGTTGGCAGGGGGCGATCATGCAGTCTAGCAGCGACCAGGTGGCACACAAGGGGTGCTTCTTCGAGGCCGAGGAGAAATTCACGCAGCAGGGGATTCTGGATTTGCTGGCCGCTGGCCGGGGCGAAATGGCGGACTGGCTACCTGGCCGGGCACCGCTGAGCGACATCGCCGCCATGTTGGTGGCTATGGCGAACGCGCACGGTGGGACGCTGCTGCTGGGCGTAGCGCCGCGCTCTGACCGGCCAGCGGGCGTGGATGATGCTGACAACGCCATCAACTGTGTGCTGGAAGCGGCGCTGTCCATCGAGCCGCCGCTGATCATCCCCATGCCACAGTTGGTCCAGGTGCGCGGATCGCCGATGGTGGTGATACAGGTGCCACGTGGAATGCCCTATGTCTATGCGTTGGCGGGGCGTTTCTTGCGCCGCACGGGCACAGTGAACGCCGCCATGACGCCCGCCGATCTGCGCCGGCTGATGCTGGAGCGGGGCGATGTGACCTTCGAGGCTGAGCCTGCCCGTAACGCGCGCCGGACTGATCTGGACTGGGGGCAGGTGGAGGCTTACGCAGCGGGACTGAGCGGCATGGGCGGCGTCTCGCCGGAACAGGTGCTGCTCAAGCGCGGCTGCCTGACGCGGCGCGATGACGCCCTGGTGCCCACCAACGCGGGCATTCTGCTCTTTGGCCGCGACCCGCAGCAGTTCTTGCGCGGGGCGGACATCACGGCGGCACGCTTCGGCGGAAGCGAGATGGGCGACGTGTTCACGCGCCAGGACATCGGCGGGACGCTCCCGGAGCAGATTCGTCGCGCGGAGACGTTTCTGGTAGACAACCTGCGCAAGGGCGTTCAGCTTGGCGACCGCATGGCGCGCAGCGAGCAGATGGAGTATCCGCTGAAGGCTGTGCGTGAGCTGGTTGTCAACGCTGTGGCTCACCGCGACTACAGCATCCAGGGCGACGGCATCCGCCTGTATCTGTTCTCCGACCGGCTGGAGATCACCAGCCCTGGCGGGCTGCCGGGGCCGGTGACCGTAGATAACATTGTGGATGAGCGGTTCTCGCGCAACTCGGCGATTGTGCAGGTGTTGTCTGACATGGGCTTCATCGAGCGGCTTGGCTATGGGGTGGATCGCGTGATCGCGCTCATGCGTGAGATGAGCCTGCCCGATCCCAAGTTCGCTGAGACGGCTGGCGGCTTCCGCGTGATCCTGGCGAACAATCCCGTCGCTGAGACGGTGAGCGCTGAGCCGGAGCTATTCGGCGGCGTGTTTCGCGGCCAGCTCATCAATCGCCGCCAGGAATTCGCTCTCGATTTCCTGGTCAACCGCAAGAACGCCCGCATCACCAACAAGGACTTGCAGGAGCTTTGCCCGGAAGTTCACTCGGAAACGATCCGGCGCGATCTCGCCGACCTGGTGAGCCGGGGCATTCTGATCAAGATGGGTGAGAAGCGTGGCTCTTACTACGTGCTCAAGAAGACGCAGGCCCCACCGCCGCAATAGGGCTGTGCGTCACGAGCAGGATCGGTTAGGATCGCCGCTCGCTGCGCTGTACAGCGTATGGCAGTGGTCTGGATGATGGACGGGAGTGGGTTTGTTCGCGTGAAACGATTGGGAATACTGATACTGGCGGGATGCGCGCTCATCCTGAGCGGCTGCAATTTTGCCGTGCAGTCGCCGACGGCAACGCCTGCCGCCACAGCGACGGTGACGCTCACCATCACGCCTGCGGTGACCGAGACGGCAACGCTGACTCCGACGCCGGCGGCTACGCACAC
>MTKY01051061.1_pt1 | contig 31509 bp, 26 predicted proteins | sample 1042731 | NCBI WGS metagenome assembly MTKY01 (sample SAMN06212206, study PRJNA360538) | anaerobic digester metagenome | biome: Wastewater treatment plant; material: sludge; isolation source: anaerobic digester fed with sludge from wastewater treatment plant | place: Denmark: WWTP Soeholt ...
GCTTCTCTCAATGAGGGCACCACTTTGGTCTGAAGTGTCATAGCAGCGCTCCTTCCTTCTCAGCCGCCAGCATGCCGCTCGCGCGCGCGAGTTCGATCGTCCTCTCGGCCTGTTTCAGAACGGGCAGGTCGATCATCTTGCCGCGGAGAGACACGGCGCCTCTCCCCTCTCTCCTGGCTATTTCCATCGCCTCTTTAACTTCGAGGGCAAACGCGACCGCTTCTTCTGTCGGTACGAAAGCGCGGTGAATCGGCCGCAGATGGTGCGGAGAAATGGAGAGCTTCGCGTCGAACCCCATGCTCCGGGCGAATACGGTATCCGCGTAGCAGCCTTCCTCATCGCGAGCGTCTGTAAAAGGCGTATCGATCGCCTCAATACCGGCCGCCCTGGCCGCGACAACGAGTCTGGAACGGCTGTAGAAAATCTCCGTCCCCTCTTTTGTCCTCGGACATCCGAGGTCCGCCGAGAGATCTTCACCGCCGAGAGCGAGCGCTTCGACGCGAGGAGACGCCGCTGCGGCTTCAAAAGCTTTCTCAATACCGGCGGCTGTTTCGATCAGGGCGATAATCTTTGTCCGCCCCGGCTCCATCCTGTACTCTTCTTCAATCAGATCGAGCATTACGGCTACATGATGGATCGTATGCGCCCCGGAGACTTTCGGAACCATCACCGACATCGCGCCCGCCGCCGCGACTGCTTCGAGATCTTTTTTCACATAAGGTTTATCAATATCATTGATACGAACAACAAGCCCCCGGCTGCCGTAATCGATGGAGCGAAGCGCCGACGCGACAAGTTCCCGCGCCGCGTCTTTTTCTGAAGGCGAAACGGAATCCTCAAGGTCAAAAATGAGCGCATCGGCAGGCAGTACCGCCCCGTTCTGGAGCATGTTGGGCTGATTCCCCGGCAAAAAAAGAAGTGAACGTCTCATCATTGCGCTCCTTATTCATCAGCGAGAGAGCGTTTGATCGCTGTCGTCAGCCTCGCACGAATCGTGCAGTCAAGCGCGCCCTGGTCCTCAAGCGAAATCGCCCCGCCCGTCACCCCGAGGGAAGCCGCGACATCGCGCACGGATTGCCGGATAGATTCCCCGAATTGTCTGATCACCGGCGATTCCACCCGGATGTCGAGTGATTCAGACGGCCCGACAATGACCAGGACGTCTCCTGATTCGAGCGTGCCCGCTCTCGCTTCTTTCGTCAATTTCATTGTTTCACTCCACGCAAAGCGAGAATCCGCTGCATCTCATTGTAGACAATCATGATACCTTCATCGACGCCCATTCCGGGTTTCGCGAGGACCTGAGCGGGCTGCATCGCCATCGCCACGTGGATACAGACTTCGGCAGACCGGTTCGTCTCATTGCACGTGCCGCCCATGTAGGCGCCGGCGCCCTTCTCCTTGCAGTAGAGAACGGCTTCCGCTGTCTTGTGGAGGCTCCCGAGATCGGGCGTCTTGATCTGGATCATATGGCCCGCGCCCGCGTCTACAAAATCGCGGACGTCCTCTCCTGTATTACACCACTCGTCAGCGACAAGCGCCACATTGATCCCGCGCTCGTCGACGCGCTTTGTCAGTTTCGCGAGCCATTCAATCTGCAGTTCACGCGATCCGGCGTCGATCGGCCCCTCGATGCGCAGCGCGAAAGGACGCGCCGCTTCCTCCAGCCTCTCAAGATAATCGGCGATCGCGTCAATATTCCGGTACCCGAACAGTTCGCCGATTGTACCGTACACGTCGATATGAAACACGGGATGGTAGGTGGGATCCTGGCGGTAATTGAGCACGCGGTCGCGGAGCCAGGCGACATATTCCGCGAGGGTATCGCCGTTTGGCCCCAGTTTTTCGAGGTTATTGATGAGAGCGTGCGGAAGAACCTGCACATGCTTGAGAATCATCTTATCCGCGTTGTCATGGCGCATATCGCCCGTCTGCGAGAAAATCGGGATCATCTGATCGCTTACCGTTGTCCCGTACTCCTCGGCGATCACTTCACACATGAGCTTGCCTTTTGTCTTGGCGACACAGTCGAGAATCGCCTGAGATAAGCCGTAACGGATCGCCGTGTGCAGACGCTTCCCTTCGCTGTCTTTCATGTTTTCGAACTCGTTCATCGTCTCACGGAAGGAGTCGACCACACGGCCTTCCAGCTTCGGCGCGATCTCACGCATGATCACGGGGATAAAATCCTCCGCCAGGAAGAGCGGGTCGCGGCCGCCCGCGCCGGAATACTGAACAGCGGCACAGTCACCCCATGCGACCTGTCCGTTCTCGAGAATAAGCATCAAAGAAATGGATTCGCCCGCCTGCCGGATGGCCTGAAACCCTTCTGTCACAGGCTCGCCAACATAGAAGAAGCCGTCTGTCACCGCACCCTGTTTAATCGCCTTCTGATCATCAAAGTAAAATCCTGTACGCCCCGGAGCACATACAACTTTCATAATCCTCATGTACTGTTGTTCCTCTCTTTGTTTATGGTCGTTATTTATTTCGTTATTTTTCTGGTTATTTGTTCGTCGGTCGTCCGACGAGGCGGCCCTTGCTGATGGCGTAGACATCATCGATAACCATCTGGAATGAAGCCTGGCGTTTCTCATACTTGGCGCGCTCCTCGATCTTTTCTCTGTGGAAATCGAGAAGCTCCGGCGTCAGCGGGACATTCCCGGCATGGAAAAGCCGGATGGCTCCGTCGTTATCGCGGGCAGGCAGCATTTTCCCCGCGTTGTACCGGCTGGGGGCAAAAGGTATATCGAGCGCCCCGGAACGGATGGCAAGGATTACGCCCTGCGCGAGGTCGCCCTTGCCGAGCTCGAAGCATTTGTCGAGCACACAGCGCGTCTCGGCGGCGATAATCACCTTTTCGTCTTTCAGGCCGTATGTGTTGAGGCTCTGTTCACCCAGCATATTGATAATCTGCTGGGTACAGAGCATGCCGTCCGCGTTGGCTTCTTTTGTCGGAACGCCGATCGCTTCGTGCGGCGTCTTGACGATGACTTTCGTCGCGTGGGATAGCGCCGCGACGGCGCTGCCCCAGGCGATGACCGAGTAGGCCTTCGACTCTTCCTGGGGGAATCCTCCCATCCACTGGTGGAGAACTGTCGTCACATTGACATCGCCATAGCCGTATTTCCGCAGATACTCATCGGTCAGGCTCTGAAGGACCTGTACCGCCGCCACGTCCTGCGTCAGGTTTCCGCACTGGCCGTAACCGACGGTCACATTCTTAACTCCCTGTTCAGCGGCGAGGAGAGCCTCGATGACAGCGACACTGTGGGAGACAAAAGGCGGCACAAGTGTGCCCGTCAGCGGTCCGTATGGCTCGCGGTTGATCGGACATCCCGCTTCTTCATAAATTCCCGTCAATCTGTCGACATACTGCCAGTCGCGGATGGTCGCCTCGAGAGAGACATTCTTCGCGTAGGGGATATTGTAGGAAATCCCGCCCCCTTCGTAGCTCGTGTAACCGCCCGCGTACGTGATCTCAGTCAGAAGGCGCGCGTCAGGTGTCCCGTGGCGGATCTGAATAGGCGTATCGAGGGCGTCAATCAGCATCCGGCAGCCCGCCACGCCGTGGTTGACAGCCGGGAATCCGTTCAGCATCGCTTTCCCGCTCCGTTCCGATTCGGTAATCCCGACTTCGGCTTCGTTATAGCGGTTCTGTCTTGTATAACTGTCGATGGTCGTCGGAAGCAGGTCGGCTTTCCCCACATCCTGCAGATATGTCAGCAGTTCGATCATCTGCGGGATCAGAGGAACCCCGGCGCGTGGCTGTATGAGCGTCTTCCCTTCTTCCTTCGCTTTATTCAGCTTAAAGCTGAACACCTTATGTTCAGGAAGGCTTTTGTGGTACGCAAAGGCTTCCTCCATATCGACATCTTTCCCGGTCGGCCATTGCGTCAGGATTTCTGAGCGGACGCTCTCGAACTCATCCCGCGTCCACTTCTTGTTTCTCAGTTCATCCATGTGGTTGTCTCTCCTATGTTATATCTCATTGGTTTATCTCACTTATCATGTCGACGGCGCCGGCAGGCTCATGCGGCGTTCGCCTTCTGATTCTCTTTTCTCATCATTCACATACCCCGGCCCGGTATGGAAGCCGCGGTATACCGGCGTTCTACAGACTGTCGTCTGATCCGATTTCCCCCAGATTGACAAGTTCGCGCTTGATAATCCGCAGGGCGATCTCCTTCTCTCGTTCCGCGAGCACCCCCATCGCCGAGAGAATATAGCGGTCATCTCTCAGAATCGACGCTTTCATCGGGCGCAATGACATGGGATACCGTCCGGAGAAGAGGGCGTGCCGGGCGATGCCGAGCGTGTCTGCCGCGTGAATCAGCGATCCTCCGGTAAAGACAATCCGGCGGATCCGGCTCAGGTCTTTGCCCATCTGCACGTAGACGCGCCCCGATGTTGTGTACGCCTCTTCCAGCGTCCCCGCGTGGCGTCTCGTCGCGATATCGACGGCGCCTGACGCGAGCGCAAAGTCAAATTGCGACAGAACATCCTGACCGCAGGAGGGAACTTTCGATTTGTCCGCGGCCAGTTCATCCATCAGCGCTTCACATCGGATCTCAGACAGGCCGGCGCATTGGGCAATCCATTTCTCTCCGATATCCGCGACAATACCTGACGCGCTGTACCGCATCCCGATATCGCCTTCGACCGTCCGTTTCGCGTAGGGTTCATTGAGCCCTTTGCAGATCACGTTGATGTCTGTAGGCTCCCCTGCCGCCACTGAGTAGACATCAGTCGTCGCCCCTCCCACATCGACACCCATCAGCTCGCCGATACCCGGCTCCCTCTCCGTTCCGTCCGCCAAAAGCTTCATCGCGGACAGAATCGCTGACGGCGTTGGCATCAGGATGCCGGACAACAGTTCGGACGCCCTGGAGAGGCCGCGCGCGTTAATAATGTGGTTCAAAAAAAGCGCCCGGATCTCACGCTGCACAGGCTCAATATTGAGCGTTCCGAAGACCGGCATGACATTCGGGCAGACGATAACTTTAAAATCTTGGAGAGAATCCTCACAGCTATCCGCCGCTTGGCGGTTCCCCGCGAGAATGACCGGAAACCTGGGTGAGACGGACCGGAGTTTTTCGGCGTTGCCCTCCATGCAGGAGCGGTTCCCTCCATCCGTTCCGCCCGTCATCAGGAAAATATCAGGAGGATCCGCCTCGATTGCCCGGAGGTCCCGGCGCGTCAGCTCATGCGTAAATACCCGCGTGATCCGCGCCCCCGCTCCGAGAGCCGCGAGCCTTGCCGCCTCAGCCGTGAGTTCAGGAACGAGCCCCGACACCATCATGCGCAAGCCTCCGGCGGCAGAAGAACAGGCGAGTTTGTACTCAAACGCCAGTTCGCCGACCGCCCGGCGCAGCTGATCGAGAGCCGCCTCCAGCCCCGTTCCGATATCGGAATCAGCGGTTGTGAACGCGGAAGACGTGCCGATGATCTCCTCAGACGAGAGATCGACAGCTGTCACTTTTGTGAACGTGCTTCCGAAATCGATCAGCAGAACGGGGCGCATGTCATTCAACCCCGAGATCTTTTTTCAGGCATTCAATAGTCGTTTCGGGCGGTGTCCCGGGTGGGAAGACGCGGTCAAACCCCATGTTGTGGAAACGCTTTTCGACATCGACAAAATCCTGTTTGCCGACCACGATGTTCCCGCCGACATAGAGCAAAAGGCCTTCCAGTCCCGCTTCGTTCATCTTGTCACGCATGCCGCGGCAATCGAGTTCGCCGTGCCCGTACAGCGACGAGATGATAATCGCGTCGGCGTCCGTTTCGATCGCGGCTCCGATGAATTCTTCCTGCGAAACCATGACCCCGAGATTTGTCACATCAAAACCGGCTTCCCTGAACGCAAATTCGAGAATACGAATGCCAACCGCGTGAACATCCGCGCCGATGACGCCGATAACGAGCTTTTTACCGTTCTCCTGTTCCATCTTTTTTCAGACCTCCCGTGGCACACATCCTGGCGCCTCCGTTTGTTTCACCACTCTTATGAATGGAGTGATTCCCGCAAATCGCGGAAACTTCGTTCAATGGCGTTGCTGATATAGAGCAGCGATCCTTTGTCACACGAAAATTCCGATTCGATAAAGACCTTGCCCGCATGCATGTATTCATGAATAATGGCTGTTTCTTTGGCGTCGATCAGGTTCTCATAATCCGGCGCGAGCGCAATGACATCCGCCTGATCGATAAATCCGCAGGTTACGTCGGGATTTCCGAAAACAGCCCGTTTCACCTGCAGAGGTTCCGGGATATAGCGTTCGCATGAATCCTGCAGAACTTCAGCAAATCCCAGGCTGACAGTCAGAAACCCAATCGTCACATGCGCTGGAAGATCCATGCAGGCAGATGCCGAGGCCTGCGACAGCTCCAGCACCGCCGGCATAACCTGGATATGATCCGGTGTGATCAGCTTCAGCTCTTTGTAAAGCCTCTCGGGTGTGACAACGAGATCGTAGCCGGCGGTGAGTCGGCCCGGGTGCGCCAGGACATCATCGAATGGAACGCGGAAAGTGTTCGCAATACGAACCGTGTCGAGCGACTGGGCCATAATAGACCGCTCTTCCGATGTTGCCGCCACGACGGCGACACGGATGGGGCGCGTCATGTCTTCCTTCTGGCGGAGCCGGAGCTCAAAGAAAATCTGGGCTTCCCGCGTGGTAAAGCCGAGCGAAGACAAATCATCGATCATTTTGTCAATGGCCGCGAGCGCTTTCTCCTTCCGGCTGACCACATCCGATTCAGCCGATGTGGAAAGAACGAATGTGCCGCGGCCGCGCTGCTGCTCGATGAAACCGTCGTGTGAAAGCATATTGTAGACATGACGAATCGTGCCGACCGAGACCTTGCGCGCATCTGCGAAGTCGCGGATGGAAGGCAGCTTCGTTCCCCCGGGCAGCATCCCGGATTCGATCTCACGGAGGATGTCGTCGTAGATAACGCGGTAAAGCGGACTTTCAGTGACGGATGATTCAGTCATGGTGTTCGCTAAGCCAGGCCGCGGGGCCTTCTTCGTAGAGATTTCTGCCTTCCGTATCGACAACTACCGTCACCGGCATATCGACAACTGTCAGCCGGCGGAGCGCTTCTGTCCCCAGATCCTCCCACGCGACGATTTCCGCCGCGCGGATTGTCTCAGAGATCAACGCCCCGGCACCGCCGATGGCCGCGAAATAAACGGCACCGTGCTGCTTCATCGAATCAATCACATCAACGCCGCGGCGGCCTTTACCGATCATGCCGCGGAGTCCTCTTTGAATCAGATACGGCGTGTAGGGATCCATCCGGTAAGACGTGGTCGGTCCGGCTGAGCCGAGCGGGCGTCCCGCTTTGGCAGGCGAAGGGCCGACATAATATAAAACGGCGTCTTTTATGGGGAAGGGCGGCTCTTCACCGCGCTTCAAAAGCTCGACCAGACGCTTATGCCCGGCGTCACGCAGCGTGTAGACAGTCCCTCTGAGAAGAACGCGGTCGCCGCTTTTCAGTTCTCTCGCTTTTTCTTCTGAAAACGGTGCTTCAAGCCGGATCGTTTTACCCTGACGAGCCATCATAGTACCTCCCGGTAGTGACGAGCCACATGGCAGTTGATATTCACCGCCACGGGCAAGCCTGCGATATGAGTGGGGAGCACTTCGATGGCGACGCCAAGCGCCGTCCCTCTCCCCCCGAAACCCTGAGGGCCAACCCCGAGCCGGTTGATCTCTTCGAACAGCGACCGCTCCATCTCAGCGTAATAGGCGTCGGGATTGGATTCCGTCAGAGGCCTCGCGAGCGCGCGTTTCGCCGCGAGAGCGACCTGATCGAACGTCCCCCCGATGCCGATTCCGACGACGAAAGGCGGGCAGGCATTGGGGCCGGCGTGTGCGACGGTGTCGATGACAAATCGTCTGACGCCTTCCTCGCCGTCAGCCGGCACGAGCATCGCCAGCCGGCTCATATTCTCACTTCCGAAGCCCTTCGCGAGAAGCGTGACAGCCACGCGGTCCCCCGGAATCAGCCGCGTCGTCACCATCGCCGGCGTGTTATCGCCTGTATTGACTCTCCTCAGAGGATCCTTTACCACTGACATCCGCAGCAGGTGCTTACTGTACCCGCGCCGCACACCTTCGTGAATGGCCTCGTAGGGATCGCCGGTAAAATGGACATCGAGCCCGACATCCAGAAAGGCGACAATCATCCCTGTATCCTGGCAAATGGGAATGTGGTCTTTCGCGGCGATATCATAGTTTAAAAGGAGATCTTCAAGCACTTCGCGGGCTGTCAGCCCGTCTTCCCGTTCAAGCGTCTGTTCAACCGCCCGCCGGATATCCCCCGGGAGCTGACAGGCAAGCCGTCCACACATTTCTTCCACTGTATCCCGGAGCACCGAGACATCAAATTCGCGCACAGACATCTGAACTAACCCTCCGGCCTGATGTGCATACACAATAACGGATATTGTGCTGACATGCAACTGTTATTCGCACGATCTTCCGCCTGTCGGCTCAAATCCAATCATCAAAAACTACAAAAGAATCATAGTTTGTCGTATGATTGTAAATAGAGAAAAGCTTTCGCGTACGCACCGGCCTTTCTGCCCACAGCACGGGAAAGCGCGTAACGCGTCAGCAATAACGGGAGTCCGCGTCAGGCGCGGAACTAATCAGCCGCCTCATGACAAATCGGCTGAAAGAACATTCTCCGACACGAAGCCGGAGAGAAAATTCATACCTTTGCAGGTACTATTTTTTGGAGGTAAACATGTCCGTAAAAGCGATTGTCGGGAGAAAAGGATCCGGGAAAACGCCGATCATGCTTCAACAGATCGAATTGTTATCACAAGACAAAGAATCGAACATTGTGTTCATTGAATACGGAAAAACAGTTGTCCACCTTATCCCCCACTCAGTAAGACTTATCGATATTACTGAGTATCCCGTCCGCGGCTTCAGCCAGCTGATCGCTTTTCTGGCCGGCATGAACGCGAAGGATTACGACATCTCGCATATTTTTATCGACAGCCTTCTTACGATCGCCGCTGACAACAGCGCCGATCACCTGTCAGAATTCCTAACAGCCCTTGAGGATCTCGCCCGCCGGGTAGACGTCAAGATAACGGTCTCCATCAGTCTTGATCGGGAAGAATTTCCGCGTGAATCTCTGCGTTTCTTAGAAGAATAACGGTGCAAAACCCCGGTACTCTACCCGTTCATTCCGGCTGGGATCAGAACATCCTGAATCCCCGGTCTTTAAGAACGGAACGCAGACAGCGCGCAGTCATTTCACATAGGATACGGAATAAAGCGGATGCGGCCAGTCTGCTATACTCTTGGCATCAACAGTCCATCTGGTTGATATCCGGTTCGCGGCTTCGCACACCACGAGGTCACGATCGATGCCGGCATAATAATTAAATAGAGGAGAGTTTTTATGATCAAAGAATTCAAAGAATTTGTGTCGCAGGGCAGTGTCCTCGACGCGGCTGTAGGGTTCGTTCTCGGCCTTGCTTTCAAAGGTGTTGTCGACAGCGTTGTCAACGGCGTGCTCATGCCTGTCATCGGATACCTCACCGCGGGGGTCGATTTCTCAGCGCTGAAGATTGTTCTCCGCCAGGCCACAGAGACCACGGAGGAGGTCGCGATCACTTACGGCGCCGTGATTCAGGCGCTTATCACGTTCCTGCTCGTCGCGTTCTTCCTGTTCCTGGTCGTCCGCGCGGTTAACAAAGCGCGCCGCAAGAAGCAGGAAGAAGCTGCCGCCGAAGAACCTGCTGAGTCCGAACTTGATCTCCTGAAGAATATCCGTGATCTATTGTCAAAATAGATTCTTATAGGGTACTCTGACAGATGAATTAAAAATCTTCGAACGACAGTTGAAGAAAATGACGAAGGAGGACATTTATGTTTTGCGAAAAATGTGGAGCCCCCAATGACGATCAGTCGAGGATCTGCACCCAGTGCGGAGCCATGCTCGGGGCGAATCCCCCGACAGAGATGAATTACAATGCTCCTGCGGGCGCGCCCTACGTCGCTCAGCAGCCGCCGCAGCAATCTCCCGAACAAGCTCCCTACGCGGCTTACGCGCCTCAGCAGCAGCCGCAGCAACCCCCCGCGCAAGCTCCCTACGCGGCTTACGCGCCTCAGCAGCCGGGATACGGGTATCCTTCACCTCAGTTTCCTCAACAGCCGGTCGCTAAGAAGAAAAAGACAGGCCTGATTATCGCGGTCGTCGCCGTCCTGGCCGTCGCTTTGATCATCGGCCTTGTTCTCGCCCTTTCAGGCGGCGGCGGTGGCGGCGTGGGAAGCAAGGGCATCGCCGGGAAATGGAAGGTTGTCACAGATGCAGAAGACGGCGACTACGCCCCGGGGCTCATCTTTAACTTCCAGCGCGGCGGAAAGCTTTCCTTTGAACTGAGCGACAGCATGCCGGAAGAGGCAAAAACCGCCATGGCTTTGATGTCCATGCTCAACATGACCTATGAGGTTAAAGGGGATTCGATCGATCTGACGATGGAATTTTTCGGAGAAAAGGACACCACCACTTTCCAATACAAAATAGAGGGTAACAAACTCTACTTCATGGAGGGCGGCAAGGTTATGACCACTCTTGAACGGTACAAATAGAAGAGGTCGTAGACCAACACTTATACCGCACAGAAATATAAAACAGCCATCGGTTTCAAAACGGAGCCGATGGCTGTTTTTGTATCATAGGCTTTTTCGTCTATGCCGCCCATGCCGGCGATCGAATCAGCCGGGGCTGGAACCCCGATCCCGTCGGGCTTGCTTCAGGAATGAAATGCCCGGGGCGCTTGTCCGCCGGAAGCTTTATTCCGCTTTCGGCGGGATCTCCTCCGTCATGAGAACGAACTGAACGCTGGCCACATCCTTGTTCTCCTCGGAGACAAACGATTTCACCTCGAAGGATCCCTGGTACTCCTTGAGCATCTCGCGCAGCGCTTCTTCGAACTTCCCTGAGAGATCGCCCGTCTCTTCTTTGAACCGTTCGGCGCCGTCGGAGAACTCCTTTAACCCGTCAGAATACGGGACAAGTCCATCCGCGCGGTAACGGTCAAGGCCTTTGCGGAACGAAGACACGCCGCCGACATAGTCGGAAATACCCTGTCCTGTCTGCGATACGCCGTTCCGAAGCTCGCGGCCTCCCGCGCTCAGCTGATTCCCGTTCTTCGCGAGTTCCGCGAGCCCTTTCTTAATCCCCGCAGAACCAGACAGTATACCGGGCTTCCCGTTTACTCCCTCGTAACCGGCGATCAATCCGCCCACACCCTGATCAAGATAAGCGGCGAGACCGTTGTGGAAGCCGATCATCGGCTGGCCGTCCGGGCCGGCGACAGGCTTTCCGTTGGCGTCGTAGACGCCGGCATAGCCCGCCTGAAGCTGGTGAAGCCCGTTGACAAGGTCAGCGTACCCGCTGAGAAGCGGCGCCACGGAACCGGCCAGCCCTGCAAAGCCTTTCACCTGGTTGACAAGCGCTGTCAGTCCGTCGTGGATACCGCCGTAATTGGCTGAAAGCTGCTGAAGGGCGCCGAGGAGCTGCCCGGCGCCGTTTTCAAGTGCCGGAACGCCTTGTGTCTGGTCGAGCAGACCGTCGATGGTCCCGCGGAGCATCTGAACAGCCGGTTTGTACCCGGCTGCAAGCTGTGACATCCCGGCCAGCTGGTTGTAAAGCAGCGCATCATTTCCCGGCGTTCCCGCGAACGTAAATCCAAGACTCGCCAGATATCCATACCACTGTACTGCTGTCATCGGATTAATGTCATCGTCAGGAATGGTAAACTGATCCGCCTGCTGTTTTAACAGAGTGAGCTGTTCCCTCATCTGTGTTAGCCCGGCGTAAAGTTTGGCCGGGCCGCCGTCAGCAGCGGCAAGCTGTGCCAGCGCGCCGCGGAATTCTGCCGAACCGGCCGCCAGCGCGTCCAGCTGCGCCAGCATCTCCGGCGTAAACGCGGGGAGCTCCATGCCTTCAAGGCTCTCCGGCGGAGGCAGCTGCGCGACAATCTGGTTCAACCCCTGCAGGATCGCCACGGATGCTTCTTTCAGCCGGGCGCCTTCCGCGTTCAGCTGTTTTGTCCCCCGGTACATCGCCTGCAGGCCTTCGTCAAAAGCCCTGTATCCGTTCGAAAGCTGTCCGACGCCCTGCGTGTACCGGTCAACGCCGGATGTGTAGTCTTTGATGCCTGTTTTCAGTTTATCGGCGCCTGATGCCAGGCGTTGGCCGCCCGATACGAGCTGGCTGCTCCCGTCGCGCACTTTGCCGAACGCGTCGAGGAGTTCCTGATGCCCCTTGCGGAGTTTCGCGGCGCCATCAGCGAATTCGGCAATCCCCGAAGACAGCTCATCGAGAGGCTCAAGCATCTTATCCAGTTCACCGAAATCATCGGGATCGATGTCGAAAGCCAGCGGAATTCCCGCCAGGGTGATCTGCCCCATGGCGAAATCCTTCACCCGGAAGACAGCCTTAATCGTCGTCTCTTTCCCGGGGAGAGCGATATAGGTGAGCTGATGCTCAGAACCCGCGTAGGATACCATAAAGCCTTCGCTCGCCGCTTCCAGTTTCGCGCGTTCAGGGTCAATCGGAATGCTGATCTGGAGCGCGTACTGCTTGAAGAAATCGGCGTTCACCGCGTCGTTGCTCTTGATATTCATGGTGAACTCAAGCTCGCCCTCGGCGCCGGAGAGCGTTGCCGGTTCCCGTTTCTCCCCGTCAAGTTTCCATTCGATCTCTGTTTTCCAGGGAAGATCAAGGGATTTCAGATTCCCCTGATAGTAGTAGGGCCCCTCCACTTCGGCGATTGACACCGTTGTTCCGCTCAGGACCGGAGGCGCCTCCCCTGTCAGCTGGATCACTTCGCTGTATTCGCCGTGATCCGTGATCGAGATCTTATGAGAGGGTTGAAAATGGTTGACAACATAGATATTGTCAACATCGCCTGTCGCTTTCAGGCGGGCGTAGACAACCTCCCTTTTGCTGGAATCGGACGCCGGCAGCGTCAAGAGTTTCACTTCGCGCTCAGCCACGGCGACAGCAGGAATGATCCCGATGACGAGAGACAGCAGAAGCACCACAGCCATCGGTTTCAGAAAGCGCATGATCGCCCGTTCTTTTTTGTTTTTTGTTTTGATTTTCATGTTCTTTATTCCTCCAGACGTGATGCTTGTCTGTCCGGAAGCATGTTGAGCTTCCAGGTTGTTTTCTCAATCGCGCGGTCAAAGACCCGCAGAAGGTTTGGCAGCAGAACCAGGATCATCAGGAGCGACAGCAGGGCTCCCCGCCCGAGGACGTGCCCGATTTCCCTGACGACCTGCAGACTGGAAATCAGGTAGAGCAGATACCCCGCGACGGAAAGGATCAGTGCCGGCGGGATGATAGAGCCCGCGACTGTCTGAATGGTGATCGCCGACGCCTCTTTTCTCCCCATTTTCTTTCGATGATCAAAATAGTGCTGCGTCATGAGTATGCCGTAATCAACCGTCGCCCCCAGCTGCACGGTGCTGATCACGAGATAGCCGATGAAGACGAGCGGCGTAGAAGTAATATAGGGAATCGAGAGGTTGATCCACACCGCGAGTTCGATGGTAAAAACGAGGATAAGCGGGATCAGAAGCGACCTGAATGTCAGCATGATCACAAGGAAAATGGCGAGGATCGCGAGACCGTTCACGACGGGGAGATCCTGGGTAATAGTCGTTCTCATATCGAGCAGAACGACATTGGCGCCCGCGATATGCGTTTCCGCCGGCGCGTACGCCTGGTCGACAATCTCCCGTATCCTCTCCGCGAGGTCGAAAGTCTCGGGACTTTCATCGGGTGAATCGGCGATGAGAACAATACGGCTGTACTTCTCCGATGTGAACTGAGAGGAAACGCGATCGGGCAATAAGTCGAGAGGGACGCCTGTGCCGACCATATTGACATAGCCGATCACCGACTTCATCTCAGGGAGCGCCTCCAGATCCTTCACCAATTGCTTCTCCTTCGCCCAACTGCCTTTCGGGACGAGAAGCGCCATCTGCATATTGTTGCCAAACGTTTTTCTCAGCTGCTCCGCATCACGGCCTTCGCGCGACGACGCCGGATACGCGCGCCCTCCGTAGAGGAAATTGTTCGCCCTCTGTCCGAGATACGCCGGTACGGCAGCCAGAAGCGCCAGGATCACGACGGGAATGGCGATTTTGACAACGAGGCGGCTGAGGCCCTTAAATGACGGGAGAAACGACCGGTGGGTCGTCTTGTCGATCAGCCTATAGGTCAGCAGCGCGAGCGCGGGCAGCAGCAGGAAAACAGTCACCAGGCTGACGATCACGCCGCGGGCGAGCACAAGCCCTAAGTCTTTGCCGATTCCAAACCGCATGAAGATCAAGGCCAGGAAACCAAAGAACGTCGTCACGGCGGACGCGCTGACAGGAGCGAAACTCTTGACGATCGCCAGCCGCATGGCTTCTTTCGGTTCCAGCCCTTCCGACCGGTAATCGCCGAAGCGGTGGAGGAGGAAGATGGCATAATCCATCGAGACAGCGAGCTGCAGCACCGAACTCACCGCCTGCGTGATAAACGAAATATCCTCCGCGAATGAACTGAGTCCCATGTTGATGAGTACGCCCGCGAACACGACCAGCATAAACAGAACAGGTTCAAACCAGGACCGCGTCGCAAAGAGGAGAATAAGAAAAGCGGCCGGAATCATGAACGCGAGGATCGTCGCGATTTCCGATGTGACAGCTCGCTGCATAAAAGACTGCTCGACGGCATTTCCGCGTATGCTCCCGGATTCGCCGATCAGCTCCTGGATCTGAGCGACGGCCTCCTTCGCGGGCACTTCGTCAGAGATGGTCAGATGGAACAGCGCAACTCCGTCCTTGTAGAACCCTTCAACTGTTTTTTTATCGAGCAGCTCGACAGGGACACTGAGATCGAGCTGGTCGTCCATCCAGAGCACTTCGCTGACAAAATCAAAAGATTCGAGTTTGCGCTTCATGTCAAGCGCTTCTGAGATTGATTTTACCGGGTAACCCACTTCCGCGTTCGGCACCGCCTGCGTGAACGCCTCCCCCATCTGATCGACGGCGATCGTGGAAGGCGCGCTTTTGGGCAGGTACGAAGAGAGATCAAAATTGATTTTGATATTCGACGCGAGAAAAATGCTCGCGATGATCAACGCGATGAATAAAAGGAATACGGCCCATCGGAATTTAACAATGTATCCCGCCAGTGTGTTCATCTTTGTCCAGTCAAGAGAGAATCAAAAGCTCTGGTTCCGGCCATGATTAACCTCAACAACCTCCGTTCTTCATTTCTATCGTCTCTCAGCCACAGCCATAAAAGATATCCTGTGACAGCCGTATCGTACCAATTTTTCTTGTGGCCATTCAGGCACAATTTTGACAACTTTGTGGAGACGGCTCCGACACAGGCAACAATGTTTCAACAATTGTTCATTAAACGACAAATATCGAATAGTTGTCATGTTATGATAAAATAAATACAGGTAAATCGAGTAAACGATACGATCACCTCGACAACTGTGGCGGTACTCGCGCCGTCCGCCAGGCAAGGGAGCCGCTACCCGCCCGTTCTGCCGACGACGCCGGCGGGATGATAAGTGTACCGGCACGCGCGAAGTGATCGAAGAACATCTGCCCTTTTCACTCCGGGCGGACCGCCGTGAGGTTAGCCGTATGAACAGAAATGGATCCATGCCGACACCGCACCGCTCGACTCCGAAACAGGGAAACGAGCCGAAGAAAGGATTGACGCGGCTTCAGGGAGACAGGCGAAGCCGGCGCACACTGGCCGCGCTCCAGAACAGTCTCATTGAACTCCTGCTGCAGAAACCCCTGAGAGAGATCACGATCACGGAATTGACTGACGCCGCAGACATCAGCCGGACGACATTTTATATCCACTTCACCGACATCAACGATTTGTTTCACCAGATGGAAGACGACATTTACCGTCAGTTCGAGAAGATCATCCACGAAAGTGTCATCGATTCGACAACCGTCATGCACATGGAGATAGACAAATCGGGGAATATCTACCTGCCGACACTCTACGAAGTCTTCAAATTCATCAACGACAACACCGACCTCTGTGTCGTGCTGCTGACAAACCCCGACAGCACATTCCTCAAAAGAATCTGGGCGGAGGGACATACGACCCTCATGAATAAGACGGCGAACGTCAACGATAAAAAATATCAACGATCCGTCGAATATTACTATTATCTCGTCGCAAACGGAATCCGCGGTTTAATTGAACATTGGCTCGAAAGCGGTATGCGCGAAACCGTCGACGAAGTGTACCGCATCGCGGCGAATTTTGTGCTGCACAACCTGGCATTCCTGCAACAGGGAGGCATCATGGGGCAGCTTTAATACAAGCAAGAGAAGGGAGTAATCATGGACAACGAGTTAATCAAAAAACAATTGACAGACGCAGTCGAAGAGCTGATCAAAGAAGCCCGCTATTCCAGGCCGGGCGACATCTTCGTTCTCGGGTGCAGTACGAGTGAAGTCCTCGGACTGCGCATCGGGAAGGGTTCAAGCCAGGAAGCCGGCTCCCTCATCATCAGCACTTTGATCCCGCTGATCAAAGCGTACGGCTTCTTCCTGGCCGTACAGGGGTGTGAACATATCAACCGGTCACTTGTGGTCGAGCGTGTCGTGATGCTCCGCGATCAGCTCGAAGAAGTCAACGTCATCCCCGCACTTCACGCAGGAGGCGCGTGCTCAGTCGCCGCTTACGAACAATTTGTCGACCCTGTCGTGGTGGAGCATATTACCGGAACGCTCGGAATAGATATCGGTGATACGGAAATCGGCATGCATATCAGACACGTGCAGCGCCCCGTCAGGCTGGCGGTGCGTCAGATCGGCGAAGCGAGAGTCACTTCCCTGATGTACCGGCCGAAACTGATCGGCGGGGAGCGCGCCCGCCACATGAAATAAATAAAAGGGCGGTTCTCCCGCCTGTGAAGACGAAAGAACCACCCCTGTCATCTGGAGCCTGCGGACAGATTCGAACTCCCGACCTGCCGCTTACAAGGCGGCTGCTCTACCGGCTGAGCTACGCAGGCGTGCAGGGAATATCCTACCCGACGTCCGCCTGTCTGTCAATCTCTATTTCATTTGACACGCGTCCGGCAGAGCGGGATACCGATGTATACCGGGCAGGGGAATGCGTGTGTCCGCTGCGGTTTCGATCTGAAGCCAGCCGAAGTATGCGTAAGCCGTAAGAAAGTGCGAACCGGCTTATCAAGGCTGAGGGGAGCTCTATGGGATTGCTGAACGAGAAAATAAAGGAAGTACTGCAGTCGCTGATACCTGTCACTGTCTTTGTGCTCTTTTTGCACTTCACGGTTACCCCTCTGTCCGGCATGCAGATCGGACAGTTCCTGCTGGGCGCTTTTCTCCTGCTCATCGGTCTGTCCGTCTTCCTTGTCGGAGTCGACCTCGGGGCGACGCCGATAGGGAAACACAGCGGCAAGGTCATCGTGCGGTCAGGCAGGATGTCCACACTTCTCACCGGCGGTCTGATCCTGGGATTTCTCATCTCAATCGCCGAACCGGATCTGCACATTCTCTCACATCAGATCGAAAGACTGACGAACGGCAATCTGACGAAATGGACGATGGTCGCCGTCGTTTCCGTGGGCGTAGGGCTCCTCGTTATGGCGGGATTCTGGCGCATCGTCAAGCAGATCAGGATCCGCTATCTGCTGTGGGCAGTTTACGGAATTATTTTGCTTCTGGCGTGCTTCTGCCGCCCTATCCTCCATGATTTCGCTTTTGACGCCTCCGGAGCGACAACCGGCGCCATCACGACTCCATTCGTACTCGCGCTCGCCGCCGGGGTCGCCAAACTGACCACATCAAAGAGCGAAGACGCCCGCGATCAGTTCGGCCTCGTCGGGTACGCGTCAGCGGGTGCGATCGCGGCTGTTCTGGCCATGGGAGTGATCCGGCGTGCCGGCGCCGTCAGCGCGCCGCCTGAGCCCTCATTCGCCCCCCTCTCCCGGCTCTTTGAGTCATTCTTCGCGGTCGCTCCTTCTTCTCTGCGCGATTCGCTGCTGAGTGTCGCGCCACTCGTCGCTGTTTTCTTTCTTCTGCAGATCAGTACGCTGAAACTGAGAAAACGCGAATCAACGCGCATCTATCTGGGCATGCTGTTCTGTTATGTGGGGCTCGCCCTGTTCCTGACGGGCGTCATGGGGGGCTTCATGTCGACAGGCCACCTGTTGGGATCGAGGCTCGTCGCGCTCGACAAACGCTGGCTGACAACACTCGCCGCCTTTTTTCTCGGGCTGGTCACTGTCATCGCCGAGCCAGCTGTGCAGGTTCTGACTCAATCGATAGAAGAAGTGACGGAAGGGATGATCCTGCGCAAGGTAGTCCTCGTGTTTCTCTCGATCGGTGTCGCCTTTGCCGTCATGCTGTCGGTCATCCGGATCTACACGCCGGGCCTTCAACTGTGGCACTTCCTGCTTCCGGGTTATCTCCTCATCATGATCATGAGTTATTTCACCCCGGACATTTTTCTCGGTATCGCGTTTGACGCGGGCGGTGTTGCCTCCGGACCGATGACGGCGACTTTTATCCTATCTTTCACACAGGGAATCGCGGCGGGAACTCCGGGGGCTGACCTCCTTCTCGACGGGTTCGGTGTCATCGCGCTGGTGGCGATGGCGCCTCTGATTACCCTGCAAATCCTCGGTCTGGTTTCAGTCATCCGAACCGGGAGACAGCGGAAACGGCAGCTGATGTCAGCCGGAATACCCGCCATTGAACACGAGCTAGCGGCTAAAGGATCGGAACCCGACGGCCTGACACAGAATGAGGAATTCGATGAGCTGTCTTCTTCGCTCGGGGGTGAAGAGGCGCTGGCCGCTCTGGGGACCAATGGGGAAGACAGCTATCCGATCGCGGACGCTTCCGAGGCAGATGGAAAAGCACCCGAAGAACCCGCGGGGGAAGCCGCCTGTTCCGGGACGGACGACAGGGAGACGGCGGCCGGCGGGAACAGCCGGACGGACGGCGCGGACGGCGCGCAAATTGAAGATGAATTAGATTTTTTGGAGGAAGACAGTCATGCAGATGAACGAGCCGCCTTTGACTGACCGCAGGGATAAGACAAAAGAACACGAAACATACTCTCTCCTAATCATGATCTCAACCCCCAAAAAGGCTGAAGACATGGCGAACTATGCCCTCGCGAACGGAGCGGCGGGCGCGTTCTTCAGTTACGCCCGCGGCACGCTTCCGGGCCATATCCTCGCCATGCTGGGACTCGCGGGGGTCAGACGGGAACTCGTCGTGCTTGCCGTCCCCCACAGGAGAGCCGGTTCCCTTCTTGAGGAAATCAATGAGACGTTCAACCTCAAAGAGAAGATGGGAGGTATTGCCTATCTTCTCGATCTGGAACATCCGCTCAGACGGCCGGCTGAGACAGACAGCGATCCCTATTCCGTCGTCGCGGCAATTGTGAACGAAGGCGAAGGCGAAGAGGTCGTCGAACACGTCCGCCAAAGCCACCCCGTCGGCGCGTCTATTCTCCAGGCGTCCGGATCAGCCAATCACAGCCGGAAAACTTTCGATTTCGAGATTGTGGAGAGCAAAGAGATTGTTCTGATCATCACAAAAAAACACCTCTGCAAAAAAGTTTATCAGACTATTCACGACGCCCTTCGCACGGAACTCCCGGGGCGCGGAATCATCTTCTCGACCGACATAGGCGCGGTCGCCGGCATCCTTGAGAAAGATCAGGAACTCCGATCGCGGGAGGAATACCCCGGAGGCGGATACGCGGACGCTGAACAGTACCCGGAAGATTCATACCATCCGCGAGACCGGCATTCGGAAGACGGGTACGAGGATGCCGAACCGGATGACGCCGGGGTACTCCGGGAAGGAGAACCAGGCAGGCCAGGTAAAACGGCGGAACAAGGCGAGTCGTATCAGGTTGCTGTTTTAGCGCTCGTTGACCGCGGACACACGGAAGAGATTGTCCGGCTGTCAGAAGAGGCGGGCGGCCATGGCGCAACGATTATGCGCGGTCGGTTCGCCTCGCATAAGAGCCACGGTTTTTTCAGTCATTCGGATGAAACGGAGAAAGAAGCGGTTATCATGATCGCGCCGAGGGAAACAGCCCGGACCGTTCTGCACCGGCTGCAGCAGTACGCCGCGGAACACAGAGAGAGACCGGTGATCCTGACCTGGGTGTGCGTCCACTCATTCGACAAATTCTCTTACGGGACAGTCTGAAGCCGGGAGATGCCGGCTCCGCTTTTCTTATTAAGACTGCGGGGAAATGAAATACTGGAAGACGGCATTGGCCACCGCCTGGCCGATATCGGCTCTCCCTTCATCGGACGCGAGAATCGCGCGGTCGCCTTCGTTCGAAAGATAACCGGGGACGAAGGACACGGAGACATAGTTTGTGAGGCGGAGAAGTGCGAGATCTTTTTCTTCGCCCGCTTCGATTCCCCCCTCCGGTTTCAGGGACGGCACCATACGGGAGAGATTGGTTTTCAGCAGCTGTGCCAGACTCGCGCGCCCCTTCGTATCAATATTGGTGTAGTTGGGCGGGAGTTTCATGGGATTCTGATCGACAGCGTAGCCGTTATTTGTATCCGCGACGAAATCCGCTGACATGTAATAGGTGTGCGATCCGTGGCGCGACGTGTCGCTGTCATTCCCAAGCGAAAGATTGATGAGAAGAATATCGCTGTACTGCGATTCAATGTCGTACAGTATCCGCAGCTGCGGGGGCGTGCCGATCGAGCCGAACAGTCCGCGCCCTCCGGAGGCGGGGCTGTTCTGATTTATACGGATAACATCCCCCATGAGAAGCCTCAGATTGTCGATCACCGATGTGAGATAACCGGCCTGATCCGCCGCGTCCCGATACCGGATCAGGGAAATATCCGCAGCGGCCGCGACCCTCGAGAACAGCGAATACTCTTCATCCGTCGTACGTGTCAGCACAACCGTGGCCCCGAAACGGGTAAGCGCTTTTTCCGCTTCCGTCGCGATGCTGAGGAGAAGAGATTTCTCTGTCAGCGCTTCCTCCCCTGCGCCCCATACAGCGCCGGTCTCCGCACCTCCGCGCGAGGCGTCGATGATCACGGTGACCCCTTTCAAAGGCTGCGCGGCCGCGGAACGGGACGCGTAATCGCTCAGATTCGCGTCATAAAGCTTCGGGATCGACAGCTCCGCCGGCCAGATCCGCAGCGCTTCCTTAACAGGCGGAAGCCTGTCCGGGTCGTTATCGGTGACAGGCAGCTCGATTTTCTCAACTGCTGTCGTCACGGGAGGATCTGTGTGTTCTTCTGTACTGTCAATGCCCGTCGAGCTGCCCGGTGTGTCAGGTGATGTGCCCTCCGGCGTTTTGACACTGTTTTCAGGCGGCTGATCCGGTGTTTTCACACCATCCGGCAAACTCGTACTGATCTGGAACCGCTTGGCGCCGCGCACCGGTTTCGGGAGAACGCCGCGAAATGAAAGCAGGAGCAACAGACTGCTGATGATCAGCAGAACAAATACATTCCGCGCGCTCTTCTTCCCTGTCAAGCGTCAGTCCCTTTCACCCGGGGCGCAAACTGCCTCGATCACAGCGCACAGATCTCCCGCCAGCGCGTTAATCTCGCACTCGTCTTTTCCTTCAATCATCACTCTCACAAGCGGCTCCGTACCGGATTTCCGGACGAGAACCCGCCCGTTCCGGCCGAGGATCTCCTCCTTTTCGGCGATCGCGGCCAGAAGGTCGGGGTGGTTCATGACATACTGTTTCTTTTCATCGGAGACGCGGACATTCACAGTAATCTGAGGAAGCTTCCGGATGATCTTCCTCATTTCGCTGAGCCGGGCGCTGCCGCCCTCGTTGCGAATGGCTCCGAGAAGGCGGATGGCGGTGAGCACGCCGTCTCCCGTCGTCGAGTCGTCCAGAAGGATAATATGTCCGCTCTGTTCTCCTCCGATCGCGTATCCGTCAGCCAGCATGCGTTCCAGGACGTAGCGGTCGCCTACCTGTGTCCGGATCAATTCATATCCGGCGGAGGCAGCCGCGAGTTCGAGCCCGAGATTGCTCATCACGGTCGCGACGATCGTCTTCTTTTTCAGCTTCCCGAACCGGTCGAGGTCACGCGCCAGAATCGCGAGCATGACATCGCCGTCGCAGACCTCGCCGCTGTCATCGACGGCTATCAGGCGGTCGGCATCGCCGTCAAATGCCAGCCCGATGTCCGCACCGTGTTCACACACGGCGCGCGATAGATTCCCGATATGCGTCGAACCGCAATCGCGGTTGATATTATATCCGTCGGGGTCGGCTCCGATTGCCTGAACGTCGGCGCCTAAATCTCTGAACAGCCTTGGCGCGACAACAGAACTCGCTCCATGCGCACAGTCAACGACAATTTTCATACCCGAGAGGTCAAGCCCGGCGATCGACTGAAGATGTTCCCGGTACTCATCCGCGCCCTCCTTATAGTGGATGAGCCTGCCCACCGCTTCCCCGGTCGGGCGTTCATAATCAAGAAAGGAGGGATCGCTGATCCGCGCTTCAATGGCATCCTCCGTTTCATCGGGGAGCTTAAAACCGCTGCCCGAGAAGAACTTAATGCCGTTGTATTCAAAAGAGTTATGCGACGCCGAAATCATCACGCCGGCATCAGCCCCGAGTTTTCTGGTCAGCCACGCCACGCCGGGTGTCGGGATGACCCCAACGTACAGGACATCCGCGCCGGCGGACGTGATGCCGGCGATCAGAGCCGATCCCAGCATGCCGCACGAAATACGCGTATCTTCGCCGACAACAAGCGTCGGTTTGTGGTGTGTTTCCTCAGTCAGAACATGCGCCCCCGCCATTCCGAGATAGAAAGCCAAATCAGGCGTCAAATCGCGGTTCGCGACGCCACGCACACCATCCGTTCCAAACATTCTAGCCATAGCTAATTCCTCCCATCCTGTCAGACACCCAATAAAACACGTCTATTGCAAACGGCCAATTCTCTCCGTGCGGAGAAGCATTCAGGGTGTATCGGAAATTCTTTCGTAGACATTTACTGTTACCGACACAGGCAGCAGTAATTCAGTTTTCGTGTAGAGCAATGTCTCTGTGTCAACTTTAACCGGCAGCTGGACGATGCCTGCTCTGTTGACTTCGCTCACATCAATATAGGCAGCGATCTTCCCAGGCGCTATGTCAGCGAGCACCTGCTGTCTCCCGCGGAGTGTCACCTGAACATTGGCGACAGGGAAACTCTGGATTCCAAATCCGCGTTCATGCGCTTTTTCAAGGCCGTAGTGAGCAAGCGGGACAATGAACGACTTTGTTGTGACGGGGTTGACTGTCACCTGGACAAACACCCACATAAAGCAAGCAATAACAATCGAGAGAATCGCGAGTCCCATGCGCTGACGGCGCGAAAGCATCGAACCGATGCGCCTGTTTCTCAGCACCTTGTGCTGTCTCTTGCCGATACTCTCTTCGCCGTTTTCATTCTCGTCGAAGATGACCGGGGCTCCCCCATTGGCCGCTGCGTCTGATGGCGCCTCCGCCTCATCTGCTTTGTCATAATCTTTTTCGACATGCGCCGCGCCGGGACGCGAGTCCGCTTTGTGACCAGGAGATAGAACCTCCTCTCCGTCGTCATCGCGATCCGGTGATTCATCAGCCGTTCCGTTCCGGAAAAATCTCCTGAACCAGCCTCTGACTGTCCGGTCCTCTTCTCCCGCCGACGCGCCGAGCAGGCGGTGAAGTTGTGTCCGCAGAGCGTCCACATTGCCGAGGACATGGAGAACGCCGTCGATGGCGAGGCTGATCGTCCCCTTCTCTTCAGAGACGACTACGGCGACAGCGTCACCCATTTCACTCGCTCCGACTGCCGCGCGGTGGCGCAGACCGAAATCGCGTCTCAGGTGGTAATTATCCGACAACGGGATATGAACCCGGGCGGCTGCCACGCGGCCGTCCCGAATGATCACCGCACCGTCGTGAAGCGGCGACCCCGTATAAAAGATCTGCCGAAGCAGCGCGGAAGAGACCGTCGCGTCAACGCGCACCGCGTTCTCCTGCTCATGCAGTTCACCCAGTTTTGTATTTCGCTCGATAATAATGAGCGCTCCCGTTCTGGTACTGCTCATCCACTCGCACGCGTTGACAATATTCTCTATCATCTGATGAACACCGGGATGCGACACATGGCTGTCCCATGTGCCATATGTCAGACGGTTGCGCCCGACCGCTTCAAGCGTGCGCCGCAGCTCGGGCTGAAAGATGACGATAATGGCGATCGCCAGAATTGAAATCGTGCGGTTGAGCATAAATCCAATCGTGTTCAGTCCGATCGCGCTTGAGACAAAAGCGAAAACAACGATCAGGATGATCCCTCGAAGCAGCTGCCATGCGCGCGAATCTCTGAGGAGCAACAGAATAAAATACACGACAAAAGCGGTGATGGCGATATCAAAGAGGGCGACCGCCATATCAATCGGCCCGCCCAGGTACAGCAGGCCGTCTGAAAGGCTGTAACGCAGTTCATTGAAAAACTCGCCAATTTTCGAAAATAAACCAGTTGCCAGAACCAAAAGTATGGGCTCCTCCGCATTGAACATTTTTTTTATTTTAGCATATTGTCCGGCGCTATCGGCAGCACCGGGGAACGAAGCGTCCCGCCCGGAAATCTGTTTGAATCAAAAGACCGTGAAAACCGCTCCGCTGCGCGCACACGCGCCAGTCAGTCCACACCACGGCCGCACCTGAATATGCTATGATTAATCAAAGAATCGCGCTATCAGACGCGGACGGACAGACCGGGCGGGACAATAAAATCCGGGGAGGCAGCAGATGAAAATTGAGAACAGATGCGTCAGACCACACGGCTGCCGCAAGAATTATTTCATAGTTATCCTGTCGATACTGCTCTTCGCGCTGCTGCCGGCAGCGGGCTGCGCCACCCCTTCTCTCAGGCCTCTGAATCCGGAGCCGGGCACAGCTGAACCTACCGAACCCCCAGAGACAAGCGCGCCTATCTTTTTGACCACGGCCCCTTTATCCGATGCAACAACGGAACAGGAAGAAACTACCCCTTCGGTCACCACGGAAACGGTGCCGGCGACAACACCCGAAACGGATATTCCGTGGTCACAGGATTTGCGCGGCCTCATCGACTCGCTCCGTCCGCCGTTTATGACTGGAAGAAGCATCCCGTTTTACGCGCGTATCCTCCGCACGCCGCCGCTGTCACATACATTGGGAGTCTCCACAAACCCCCTCATGATATCCAACAGAGAAACGCTGGTAACGTTCCTGGAAAGAGTGAAATACGGCTGGCAGCTGAAAGATTCCGACATCAGAAATCTCCTCGACGTCTATAACAACGACTTCTTCCACAAAAATGTTTTAATCGCCGGCGCGATCGGTCTCAATTCCGGCTCCATTCAGGTGGGCGTCAGAGACGTGCTTCAAACGGATGACCAGCTCTCGGTTCTGTTCAATTTCACATTCCCCGAAATCGGAACCATGGACATGATGAGCTGGCACTATTTCGTGGAAATAGCCGCGAGTGATGCGGCAGGCAGGACGGTCGCCGGTTCTTACATGCCCAATGTGGAAAAAACCACAATAGCTGAATAGATTAACGTATTTCTTTTCCCACCCTGAAAAAGGACCGCGGAAACTGATTATCCGCGGTCCTTTTTGGCTGCCGATTCAGGATTTGAACCCGAACATACTGAGTCAGAGTCAGGTGTGCTACCGTTACACTAATCGGCATCGCTTTTAATGGCAACGAAAGCTATGGTATCACAGTGCTTTGAATTATACAAGGCATTTTGATATCGTTCGCGAAATAAACGCGTCCCTCCAGGGGACAAGAACAGAGGGAAACGGAAGGTCATGTAATTTTTCGGCCCGAACCCAGCACGCGCCCTCCGGATCACCGTCCCGGACAGCAGGTATCACCGAAGAAAGCTCCGCTTCCCAGAGAAAAACATCCCAGATCCGATGCGAATAGACAGCCCGCCTCTTATCTATGAAACGGATGCCCGCCGATTCCGGCGCGTCATATACCCCGCGCCTGCGGAGATGGCGGCACAGTGACTCCCGGAAACCCGCCGGGTTATCCTGACCAAACGGTTCGGGGAGCGAAAAAAATTCAAACAGCCCTTCAAGCAGTCCTTTGGGCCGACGCTGAACGTAAACGCTTCCATGCACATGGAGGAGGACATATGAAAATGATGTGACCGGTTTATCCTCTGCGCCCGGGCGGACAGGGAACCGGCCGACAGCATCGGCTGCATAAGCCTGACACATCTGTTGGAGAGGGCAGTGTTCGCATTGAGGAGATGAAGGTGTGCATACCATCGCGCCCAGATCCATCAACGCCTCATTGAAGTCCCCCGCCCGGCCGTCAGTTGGCATCAGTTCGCGGATCCTCTTCCTCACCGTCCTGAGCGCTTTGGCGCTCCCCCGCACATGCGGCACCGCGTCAAATCGCGATACGATGCGGACGATATTCCCGTCGACCGCCTGCTCAGGCTGATCGTAGGCGAAGGACAGGACCGCCCCTGCTGTATACTCCCCAATACCGGGCAGTGCCATCAGCTCTTTTTTCAGAGGCGGAATAATGCCGTCGTAATCGCTTGAAACGCGCATGCCAAAGGCATGGAGGAAACGCGCCCGTCTGTAATATCCGAGCCCTTCCCATGCTTTCAGCACATCTGTCTGCAGTGCGGACGCGAGATCGTTCATCGTCGGAAACCGCGCCATAAAACGCTCGTAATACGGAATGACGGCTGTAACCTGCGTCTGCTGCAGCATAAACTCCGATACAACCACGGTGTAGGGATCGCGCCTTATGGAAATCGGATGATCCTTTGTGAAATCAGGGAAACGGGCGCGCACCGCGCGGTCAAAGGACAGGCGGTCGTTCCGGGGTACGGGCAGACGCCACGGCAGAACGCGCGCATTGGCGTCAAACCATCGGAGAATCGTGTCAGAGAACGCGGACTCCACCGTTCACCGCGCCGTCAAATAGCGGGCAGAGCTCCTCCCCGCCAGATAGCCGGAGGAGAACGCCCAGAGAAGATTAAAACCGCCCGTATCGCCGTCGATATCGAGTACTTCACCGCAAGCGAACAATCCCGGGACGATCCGGGACATCATCGTGGAAGAATCAAATTCGTCCGTGACAGCGCCGCCCGACGCAACCTGCGCGAACTCAAACCCCCGCGTCCCCTCCACTTCGAGCGCAAACCCTTTCAAAGCGCCGGCGGTTTCCGCGATACAGCGTAGCGGATCATGAGGATCAGAATGCACGGAAGTCAGAATAACCCGGGCGATCTTTTCGGGCACGACACCGGACAGGAACGCCGCCATGTGTTCATGTGCCCGATGAGACTCCAGATGCGTTCTGAGCGATTCGGAGCTCATCTCAGGCAGAAAGTCGATGATGACTTTCCCGACCGCCTCCCCCGCTGTTTCACTGTCTTTGCTGGCCTGCTCCCCTCTTCCCTGACGAAAACCTTCGGCAGGAATCCTGCCGCCACGGGCGCCACGCGACCGGCTATCGCGGGAGGCTTGCGAGACAAACAGCCCGAGTTCCATCGCCGCGATCCCGGAAAGGCCATACGATGTGATGAGAAATTCACCGGAGACATCCGGCGAGCGGACTCCCGTGAAAGATTCGAAGCAGGCACTTCCCCGGAATCGGACACCTTCCGCATCAGACATCATGTCATGCTTTCTCAGCCGCAGAGGAACAAGCGCAGGCAGGGGTTCACAGATGGTATGCCCTAGCGAACGCAGGAGCGAAACCCCGGAATCCGAACCGCCGAGTTGAGGTGACGCGGGACTCCCGGCCGCGACGATCACGCTTCTCGCGCGCACACTGGATTGATCGGACAGCTGCACTCGGAAACACGTCTCATCCCTCTCAACAGACAGTACACCGACATCCGCGTTCACAGAAATACCGGCGTCTGAGAGCGCCCGCCGCAGAATAATGACGACCGACTTTGACTGCATCGAGCGGGGATAAACACGTTCGGCGTGGTCGACAAACGTCATAAGACCGAGCCTTTCGAAAAGGGAAAGGAGTTCGCGCGCGGGCATCCTGAAGAGCGCGCCGTTGACAAATGACGGCCTCGATCCGTGGTAATGGCCGAGGGGGTCGGCTAAATTGGCGAGATTACAACGACCGTTGCCACTCGCGAGAAGCTTGCGGAAAGGAATCTTTTCCTTCTCGACGATCTCCACAGAACCGCGGAAATTACCTTCGCTGACGGCGCCGAGCGCGGCAAGCGCTCCGGAAGCTCCGCCTCCGATAATGAGCAGATCGACCGCGCGGGTATCCCGGGTATTATCGTCCAAGTTGTCTGCCCCCTTCAATCCCGGTCATCTGATTGTGACAATCGACGCCTGATCCTCCGATGTCAAAACGAGAAATTCACGCGTGCCGACAGTCAGGACGCGTTCCGTACCGTCGAGACCGCGCCGCCGGGCGAGAAGATTCCCTGTGATCGTATCGAACAGCATCCATTCATCTCCCGACGCGCCGAGCGCATACATGCCGTCGCTCGAAAGAGCGAAACTCTTCAACGGAACAGGAGCATCCGCCCGGATGAACATCTTATCGGACATCGAGGAAGGCCCGGGGAGATAATACAAGGCCGTCTGCCCGTCCTCCACACCGAGAATCGCCAGGCGCCCTGCCTGCCGCTCCACCTGTACAATCTGCTCAAAGGTGAGAGATGCGCGCACTTCTCCGGTATCGTCGCTGACGACGGCCACGTGATGATCGCTGTAGAACGCCGTCTCCCCTTCGCCCAGATGGAGAAACGCCGGCATCAGATCGGTATCGGTGTAGCTCCTGTCAAAAATCAGATCCCCGGAAAAATCATAGCGAAGAATGCGTGTCGCCGGTGTCCCTCCGGAAAAATCGACGAGAAGAACATCGAATTGTCCTCCTCCCGGCGCAAAGGCAACCCGTACCGGCCTCCCCTGTTCGGCGATCGGGAGCTTGATAAGCGGCTCTTCCCGCGAAAGTTTGTAGAGCGTCACAACCCCCACACTCTTCGCCGACTGGCCAAGCGTCAATACATACCCGTCCCTGTAATCGCCGCCTTGAATAATCTCTTTCACACCGATCTCACGCGTTGAATGATCCGGGAGAACAAACATGGCCTCCGTGCCGCTCGCCGGGGCGATCAGCAGCGCTTCACCGGCGTCAAACACATGCGGTTCTCTGTACGCGTATTGAATGAACGACTGTTCGTGGCCGGCGGCATCCAGAACGGCAAGACCATCGTCTTCCACGCGCAGCGGAACGCCGCCAAAAACGCGGATAGAAGAAGGACGCGCCTGCTGAAGCGAAAAGGCTTTTCCCACCGCTATGTCATTTCCGGCCTCACCTGGGACCGCAGCCTGGCCGCGCGGCAACTGAGAGAGTGCGGCAATCGCGAGAAACAGAATCACCCATACAGCGACGACAACGGCCAACACAGGGCGCTGAAACGTTCCCGCGCCGGAACTGACGCTCACAGACTCATCATGTTGTTCTTCTCTATCCACAAATACTGCTCTCTGCGTTCGCAATAAACCCGGCGACGCCGCTTTCTGAAATCAATTGATATTGAGAATACTATACCACGCCCGCCGCGGGCGTATCCTGTGTGCGGCCGATCAGACGCCGGGCGATGAGCGCGATGAAAAATCAGAACTTCGCACCGAAGCGTTCCACATCCCGGGAGCATTCTCTGCTATTTGAAATTTTTCAATTGAAAGCTATTGAAATGATAAAAAAATAATTCTAGAATAAATTCGCAGAAAGACTGATGACGAGCAGGTGTTCACAGGAGCAGAGAGCATGGATCCTGAATATGGAAAACCTTGCGGGGAATACCCCGAAAGCGACGACAGGACGCACGACGAGAACACCGCCGCCCGTGGAACACCTGAAGCGGCACCAGCCGAGCACGAGTTTGTCCCTCCCTGGGAAAAGCGCGCTAAAGGGCATCTGCACAAGAGTAAAAAAGCTGTATACGCCGCCATCTGTGCGGCAGCCATCGCCCTGAGCGCCGCCGGACTCCCTCAACACGAGTCGCATTCCATAACGCCGCCAGTCCCGGAGCCGACTTCGATCGCGACGCAAACAACCGATCCTTACACTGACTCAACCGCCTCGCCAACGCAGCCTTCATCGGCAGAAATAACAACCGCGGCGACCGAGGCGCCAACGGAACCGGCAGAAACCCCTGAAGCGAAGATCATATTTTTCAATATGTCATCCATGATGTTCGGCGTCATCAAATTCGATTATCCGGAGAAAATCGAATCTGTTGAGGTCTCTGTGTGGGAGACCGGGCGGGATCAACGCTGCCTTGAAAAGAAACTGGAACCCGGCGATTACCTGAGCGGTCGATACGCGTTTCCAGATGGAGACATGATGAAAGTTGTCGAAGCGATCGACAAAATCTGGGAGGCGGAGGGGTACGAGGCTGCCATCGCGATGGAAATGCGCGTTGAAATATCTTATGTTCATGACGGCATGACATTTCAGAAAAGCGCCAAAGAGACATTAAAGCCGCAGCTGATATGGTGGCTGTCAGAAGATTTCGATGAGAAGGCGAAGAACGTTTTTTCCGTCAGGCTTGATTCCGATGAGAAAAAAACGTTAGAAGTCTACGTAAGTCAGCCCGACAAAGTCGTCGCGCCGGGCATTTTCAGCATCCGCGCGGCAATCGACGGAACTCTCGTTGACCCGCAACAGATAAGCATCGAGAAACGGGAAGTGGAAGTCGCCCGGTGGGACCCGGTCAAAGAAAAGACATACCCGAGCATGGAGGAAGTTCTTTTTATCCGTATAACACTTCCCGATGGAATGAAAAAGGACAAGTCCCACAAACTAATCGTTTATGTGACGACCTGGCTTGAAGGTTATGGCCTGCCCATAGAATTAATCAGCCCGTTTACGTTCTGACCGACAGCCGCCGGCGCACAGAAGCGAAAAACAAACAGTTCAACAGATCCTACAGATATGACGGAGGAATAAGGACGATGACGAAGGAATACATCAAAAAAGGAATCGGCGTAGTCATCTCAGCGGCAGTTTTCGCAGCGGCACTGCTGCTCGCACCTCAAGTGTCGGGAACATGTACAGAGCCAATCGTGGCGCTTCTCAAAACACTGGGGATCATCTGGGCGGTCTACTTCCTGATCACGATTTTCTGTACCCTGATCGGGAAGAAAGGAAAACGCGCCGGCACAGTCGCTGTGATGATTCAAAGTATCTGCGCCTACGCGGCCGTGATTCTCTCGGTTTTTCTCGGACTGAAAGCCATCGGTGCGGACCTGACGACGACGCTCGCGACCGTCGGGGTGATCACCCTGATCATCGGCTTCGGCGCTCAGAGCCTGATCGAAGATGTCATCACCGGGATCTTTCTTATCGCCGAGGGGAAATATGACATCGGCGATACCATCGTGCTCGACGAC
>MTKY01050993.1_pt1 | contig 31498 bp, 31 predicted proteins | sample 1042731 | NCBI WGS metagenome assembly MTKY01 (sample SAMN06212206, study PRJNA360538) | anaerobic digester metagenome | biome: Wastewater treatment plant; material: sludge; isolation source: anaerobic digester fed with sludge from wastewater treatment plant | place: Denmark: WWTP Soeholt ...
CGGCTATGACCCGCTGTTCCTGGTACCCGAGCACGGTTGTTCCGCGGCCGAACTGCCCGCGGGGCTGAAAAACCGCATCAGCCATCGTGCGCTCGCGCTCGCGCAATTGTTGCCGGCACTCGGTATCGCATGCTGAAGCTCCCGCTGCTGGCGCTGTACATCCATCTACCCTGGTGCGAGCGCAAGTGTCCCTACTGTGATTTCAATTCCTACCAGGCCGAATCGGAGCCGCCGTTTGCGGCCTATGCCGAATGCCTGCTGGCGGATCTGCGGGCAGACTGCGACCTGGTCGAAGGCCGCGCGCTTGGCTCCCTGTTCTTCGGCGGCGGAACGCCGAGCCTGTTCCCCGCACCCGTCCTCGCACGCACATTGCGGGGTATCGCCGCGACGATCGATTTCGCGCCGGACGTGGAGATCACGCTCGAGGCCAACCCCGGCAGTGCCGAACGCGACAGGTTCAGCGCGTTGCACGCAGCCGGCGTAAACCGCCTGTCGCTCGGTGTGCAGAGTTTTTGTGACCAGAGCCTGCGCGCGCTTGGGCGCATCCATGACGCCGCCGATGCCCGCTCGGCGATCGCGGCAGCAAAAGCCGCCGGGTTCACGAACATCAATCTCGACCTGATGCACGGCCTGCCCGGCCAGGACGTTGCGATGGCAATGCGGGATCTGGAGCAGGCAGTGACCGGGAATGTCCCGCATATCTCGTGGTACCAGCTTACGATCGAACCGAATACCGCGTTTCACGGCAGGCCACCGCTGTTGCCGGTCGACGACCTGCTGGCCGAAATCCAGGATCGCGGGGAGGAGCTTCTGATGCGCCACGGTTACACCCAATACGAGGTGTCGGCCTGGGCCCGCCCCGGCGCGCAGTGCCGTCACAACCTCAACTACTGGAGTTTCGGCGACTACATCGGCATCGGTGCAGGCGCGCATGGCAAGCTTAGCCGGGTGCGTGCCGGCGAGATTCTGCGAACCCGCAAAACGCGCTCGCCGCGTGATTATCTCGAAGCGCAGGTCGGCAGCTCTCGCACGCGTGTCCGGGTGGCCCCCGGGGAACTTGCGCTGGAGTTCATGATGAACGTACTGCGGTTGCGCGAGGGTTGCTCGTTCGAGGACTTCGAGGCTCGCACCGGAATCGCGGTCGCGACGATTGCCAGCCAGCTCGACACATTGCGCGCACAGGGGCTGATGAGCAGCGAACCCGGGCGCATCGCCACCACGGAAACCGGATTCCGCTTCCTCAATGTGGTGCTGGAACGCTTTTCCTAGAACGCTGCCGGGCCTGGACCGATGGCAACTCGGCTATTGGCGATCTTTTCGAACAGCAGGTCCCATACCCCGTGCCCGAGCCGCAGACCGCGGCGCTCGAACCGGGTTATGGGACGCGAGGCGGGGCGTTGCGCAAAGCTGCCTTCACCCGCCCGGTTACGCCACCCGGGGGCTGCGCTCATTACCTCGAGCATCTGGCGCGCGTAATCTTCCCAATCGGTCGCCAGGTGCAGGGTGCCGCCGCTGCGCAGCTTGCGCCGCACCAGCTCGACGAAAAGTGGCTGCACCAGGCGCCGCTTGTGGTGGCGCACCTTGTGCCACGGATCGGGAAACAGCAGCAATACCGTATCGAGCGAGGCATCGGCAAATCCGCGGTTCAGCACCTCGACCGCATCGTCACAATACACCCGCAGGTTCTGCAGTTGCCGTTCCTGTGCCATCGCCAGCAGCTTCCCTACCCCCGGGCGATGCACCTCGATTCCGACGAAGCCGGTGCCCGGAGATCGCTCCGCGAGTTCGACCAGTGCGTGCCCCATGCCGAAGCCGATTTCCACCACAAAGGATTCGCAACCCGGAAACTGCGCGCGCAGATCCAGTGGCTCCGGGCCCAGCTCCAGGCCGCGACCGGACCACAGCTCGGCGAAAGCGCGACGCTGGGCCGCAGTGAAACGGCCCTGGCGCCTGACGAAGCTGCGCACCGATGGCCGGGGTAATGCGCAGGCCGGGTCAATCCCGCTCACGCCACGCCCCGACCATTAGCAGAATCCAGCCGAGCAGGAACAACACCCCGCCAATCGGGGTGATTGCACCCAGCTGCCGCATCCCGGTAAACGCGAGCAAATAAAGACTGCCACTGAACAGGATCATGCCGGCGACGAAGCTGAGCGCGGCACGTCCGAACCAGCGTGAGCGCAAGTCACTGGCCTGGGCCGCACCCAGGGCCAGCAACGCAAGCGAATGGTACATCTGGTACTGCGCGCCGGTAAGAAATACCGCCAGCAGGTCGGCGTCGAGCCGGTGGCGCAACCCATGAGCACCGAAGGCACCCGCGATCACCGCGGTCAAGGCACCGGCCGCGCCCAGCGCAAAGATGGTGCGTGCCGCGGACAGGCTCATCAGCGACGCAACACCCGTCGGTCCGGCGCAAACCAGGCGTTCAGGCCTGCATCGCGGTGCGGAGCTTGCCGAGGGCCGCCTGCTCGAGTTGCCGGATGCGTTCGGCAGATACGCCGAATTGTGCCGCCAACTCATGCAGCGTCGCCTTGTCCTCATCCAGCCAGCGCCGCTGCATGATCACCTGGCTACGCTCATCGAGGCCATCGATCGCCCGCTCGAGCAGCCCGTGACTGGCCGCCTCCCAGTCGCTGTCCTCGAGATCACGTGCCGGATCCGCGCCGCGATCCTCCAGGTAGTGGGCAGGTGCAAACGGCGCGGAATCGTCATCGTCGGCATGTCCGTCGAATGCGACATCCGCTGCGCTCAGCCGCCCTTCCATGCGGCGCACTTCGGCCACATCGACACCAAGGTCACGGGCCATCGCGTCAGCTTCCTCGTTGCTGAGCCAGCCGAGGCTTTTCTTCGAACTGCGCAGATTGAAGAACAGCTTGCGTTGCGCCTTGGTCGTGGCGACTTTCACGATCCGCCAGTTGCGCAGGATGAACTCGTGCATCTCCGCCTTGATCCAATGCACTGCAAAAGACACCAGACGCACGCCTTTTTCCGGGTTGAAGCGCCGCACCGCCTTCATGAGCCCGACATTGCCTTCCTGCACCAGGTCGGACAGGGGCAGGCCATAGCCCGAATAGGAGCGCGCGATATGGACCACGAAGCGCAAGTGAGCGAGCACTAACTCCCGTGCAGAGTTGATGTCATCACGGTAGTACAGCTCGGTAGCAAGATCATGCTCGCGCTTGGCGCTAAGCACCGGAAAGGCATTGACGGCCTGTATATAGGCGCTGATGTTACCGCCGGGCGTCAATAACGCCATCGGCTGCAGATGCTGATTCATTTCGGAGTCTCCATAATTCAAGGCGCATTTTAGCACTCAGCGCATTAGAGTGCCAAACGCACGGAAGTTCCGTTATGTGCCTGGCGGTTGGTCGGGTGCCTCAATGCTCAGGGGCATCGAACAGGGCCGCAACGAACTCGCCGGCTTCGAACGGACGCAGATCGTCCAGCGCCTCGCCAATACCGATGAACCGGATCGGCAGACCCAGTTCACGGGCCACCGAAAACACGATCCCGCCCTTTGCGGTGCCATCGAGTTTGGTGAGCACGATGCCGCTCACCCCGACGGCTTCACGGAAACTGCGCGCCTGGGGCAGGCCGTTCTGCCCGGTACCGGCATCCAGAACGAGCATCACCTCGTGCGGCGCCTCGGGATCAATTTTCTGCATGACCCTGACGATCTTGCGCAACTCGTCCATCAGATGGCTTTTTACGTGCAAGCGCCCGGCCGTATCGGCAATCAGCACATCGCAACCCCTTGCGCGGGCCGACTGCAGGGCATCGAATATCACCGAGGCACTGTCGGAACCCGTTTGCTGGGCGATCACCGGCACTCCATTGCGCTCACCCCAGACCTGCAACTGCTCGACCGCTGCCGCCCGGAACGTATCGCCCGCCGCCAGCATCACCGACTTGCCCTCGGCCTGGAACCTGCGCGCCAGCTTGCCGATGGTCGTGGTTTTTCCCGCTCCGTTCACACCGACCATCAGGATCACGAAGGGTTTGGCGGATTGCGCGATCTGCAACGGCACCGAGGCCGGTGCCAGCACTTCCGTCATCTGGTCCTTGAGTGCCCGGAACAGCGCCTCGGGATCGCTCAGTTCGCGACGTCGCACCCGTTGCACCAGTCCGTCGAGAATCACCCTGACGGTTGCCATGCCGACATCGGCCATCAGCAGCCGCGTTTCCAGCTCATCGAGCAGCTCGTCGTCGAGCGTTTTACGCCCCAGAAACAGCGTGCCCAGGCCCTCGGAAAGCGCACTGCGGGTCTTGCCCAACCCCGCGCGCAGACGCGCCAGAAGGCCGCTGCGCGGCTTTGCCGTAACTGTCTCCGCCGCAGGGGCCTCTGCCGCAGGGAGCTCCGGCGCAATAGGCTCCGCGGGTGCGGCGGGCGGCTCCGCGGCTTTGTTTCGTCTGAAAATCTTCATCGGCGTTGCATGCATGCTGGCCAGGGAAACGGGCGGCGATTATACGGTATCCTGAGCACTGCTTTTCCGCATACTTCCCGGCAGCACGATGGCGCGTCGCAGCAAACCCACAGGCACCAACGATGCACGCAGCGAGTTGCGTATCATCGCGGGGAAATGGCGCGGCCGGCGTATCGGCTTCGTGGCCGAACCTGGCTTGCGCCCAACCCCGGAGCGCGTGCGCGAGACCCTGTTCAACTGGCTGCAGCCAGTGATTGCGGGCAGCCGTTGTCTCGACCTGTTCTGCGGGAGCGGCGCACTCGGCATCGAGGCCTTGTCGCGCGGAGCCGCAGCGCTCACCCTGATCGACAGTTCGGCCACCGTCATCCGCGAGATCCGCGCCAACCTCGAACGCCTCGGCGAGAACGGAGCGGCCACCCTGATCAGGGCCGATGCCTGTAACTGGTTGCTGAACACCCGGGAGCAGGGTTATGACGTCGTGTTCCTGGATCCTCCTTTCAGCAGCAGCCTGGCGACCCGTTGCTTGCAGCTGCTGGACCGCAGCGCGCTGCTCGCTCCGGGCGCACGGGTCTATCTCGAGTGCGCAATCGACGAGACAGCCCCGATACCAGGCCCCGGATGGGTGCTGCACCGCGAACGGTTCGCCGGAAACGTCGCTTACCGGCTCTTCATTGCCCCGTCCGTCAACCCGGTGGCCGCCGCGGAGCATTTGTAGCGCACCGCTGATTTGGCTAACATTCGGCCCCCCAAAGGATTCCGCAAGGTTTCTTCATGCGCACCATCGTCTACCCGGGAACGTTCGACCCCATTACCAACGGACACGTCGACCTGGTCGAAAGGGCTTGCCGCCTGTTCGACCATGTCGTGGTGGCAATCGCCAGCAGCGATCGCAAACGGCCATTGTTCACGCTGCAAGAGCGAATAACGCTGTGCGAGGCAGCGCTCGGACATACCAGGAACGTTGAAATCATCGGTTTCGACATCCTGGTGGTGAAATTCCTGCGTGATCGCCGGGCTTGCGCCGTACTGCGCGGGTTGCGCGCGGTGTCCGACTTCGAGTACGAGTTCCAGCTGGCAAACATGAACCGTGCGATGGACCCGACCTTCGAAACGGTTTTCCTGACGCCCTCCGACCACCTTTCCTATATTTCCTCATCGCTGGTGCGCGAAATTGCCTCGCTGCAGGGCGATATCAGCAAGTTCGTTCATCCAGTCGTGAAAACAGCGCTGCTGGAAAAATTCGCGGACGGCGTCTGAGCAGGCGATATCCGGCCCGTGGCGCTGCTGATCACCGATCAATGCATCAATTGCGATGTGTGCGAGCCGGCATGCCCCAACGAGGCAATCTCCGCGGGGGAATTGATCTACGAAATCGATCCGCTGCGCTGCACCGAGTGTGTGGGGCATTTCGATGAACCACAATGCCGCTTGATATGCCCCGTCGATTGCATACCGCCGGATCCCGAACACGTGGAGAGCCCGGAGCAATTATTGGACAAGTACGCACGTCTGCGCGGCCCCGATTAGGCCGCGCATCGCCAGCCGCAACTCAGTGCGTGTTGGCGTCCGCGTGCCGGTTATGACTGTTGCGGCAACCCAGGCAACGCACAAACGTGGCTTCCGCAGGGCCACCCACCAGCGTTTGTGCCGCGGTCTCGACGTTTCCGCCCGCGGCAGTGAACGGCAGCGACACCAGGAACACCGCGGCGCCCGCAAGCGTCGTAACCAGCAGCGCCGGGCGAGCGATCAGCAGGTCGCCGCCCATCGCCATGAAGCTCGGATCCTCCTCCACCGATTGCGCATGCGCAAACCACGGCGCGAGCAGCACGGCACCCAGCGCGGCGACCGCCAGGCGGGAAACCTTGGAATGTCTCATAACCAACTCCATATAAGCGAGTGAAAGCCGCCCACAGCGTCGCGAACAGCCTGCACCAAGGATAGCCCGGTTTTGCGCCATCTGCTCAGCTCTGGCACAGCGAACAATAGAACGTCGCCCGCTGGGCACTGCGAATCGCCCGGATCGGCTGCCCGCAATGCAGGCAGGCTTCCCCCTCCCGCCCGTATACCTTGAGACTCAGGCTGAAGTATCCCGGCGATCCGGTACCACTCACATAGTCACGAAGGGTAGTGCCGCCCTGCAAGATGGCATTGCCCAACACCGTGCGCACTGCCTCGGCCAGCACCCGGTAACGCAGCAGCGATACCTTGCCTGCCTGCCTTTGCGGGCGAATCCCCGCAAGATAAAGCGCCTCGTTCGCGTAGATATTGCCCACACCCACGACTATCCGGCCATCCATCAGGAACTGCTTGATCGCACACCGTCGCCGCCTCGACCTGGCATGGAGGTAGTCTCCATCGAAATCCTGCTCGAGCGGCTCGGGACCGAGATCGCGCAGCAGTGAATGCTGCAGCGGATCGCCCTCGAGCCACAGGAACGCTCCGAAACGTCGGGGATCGTGGTATCTGAGTATTCGCCCGCCTTCGATATGCAGATCCAGGTGATCGTGCTTGCGCAGCCCGCTCCCGGCCGGCTCCACTACCCGCAGGCTCCCCGACATGCCGAGGTGGACCAGCAGGGTTCCCTGTCCGAAACGGATCAACAGGTATTTCCCTCGTCTGCGGACATCCAGAACCTGTCGGTCGCGCAGCAATGCGTCGAGGTTGGCGGGAACCGGCCAGCGCAAACGCGAATCCCGCACCGTCACCCCAGCGATGCGCCTGCCGACCAGAAAAGGCAGCACGCCACGGCGAGTCGTTTCGACTTCCGGAAGTTCCGGCATTGGCGCTACACGGGTTCAGGGGCGGGCGCGCGGGAGATTCCCGCGAGCGGGCACAAAAAACCCGGCCGCGGCCGGGTTCCTGGTATCTCGCGAGCAGCGCTCACTTGATCTTGTGTTCCTTGTACATCACGTGTTTGCGCACAACGGGGTCGAATTTCCTGAACTCGAGCTTGTCCGGAGTGGTGCGCTTGTTCTTGTCGGTGGTGTAGTAATGACCGGTACCGGCACTGGAAACCAGTTTGATCTTGTCACGCATTTCTCATTTACTCCATGCAATCCGTTTCAGACCCGTTCGCCGCGCGCCCGGATGTCGGCGAGTATGCCATCGATACCGAGCTTGTCGATGATGCGCATGCCCTTCGCGGATACCCGCAAGGTCACGAAGCGCTTTTCGTTCTCGACCCAGAAACGGTGCTTGTGCAAATTGGGCTCGAAACGTCGCTTCGTCTTGTTGTTGGCATGGGAAACATTGTTTCCGACCGCAGGGCGCTTGCCGGTTACCTGACAAACCTTGGACATGGGGACCGCCTCATCAAATTTCTGCTTGATCCGGACGGCAACCCGTGCTGGGTACACCCGTCCAAAAGAGCGCGACTTTATACCAGATGGTCCCAGGCCTTACAAGGCGCGGGCGCGGGTTGGGAATTTTCCCGCTCACAGCAATCCGCGCTCGGCAAACGACAGCGCATCCGCCTCACCGACCACGAAGTGATCCAGCACCCGGATGTCCACCGTCCCCAGTGCCGTTTTCAGACGCTGGGTCAATCTCTGGTCGGCCTGCGAGGGCTCCGCGACACCCGAGGGGTGGTTATGGGCAAAGATCACCGCTGCGGCATTGAGTGCCAGCGCGCGCTTGACGATTTCGCGCGGATATACGCTGGCACCGTCGATGGTGCCGCGAAAAAGCTCTTCGTAGCAGATCACAGTGTGCTGGTTGTCCAGAAACAGGCAAGCAAACACTTCGTGCGCAAGGTAGCGCATCTTGAGCTGCAGGAACTGGCGAACCTCGGCCGGCGATCCCAGCGCACGCCCCCGGCTGATCCGGCAGAGCAGGTAGCGACGCGTCAGCTCGAGCGCAGCCTGAAGTTGCACATAGGTCGCCACACCCGAGCCACGCGCCGCGCAGAACGCGCCGGGTTCGGCCTCCAGCAGGAGGCGCAAGCCGCCGAAAAGTGCCAGCAGCTCGCGCGCCCTGTCGACCGCAGTGCTGCCCCTCGGCCCGGTCCGCAGCAATATGGCAAGCAGTTCGGCATCGGACAAGGCGCCGGCGCCACAGTCGAGCAAGCGTTCCCGTGGCCGCTCCGTGGCAGGCCAATCCTTGATGGTCATCGCGAACCTCCATGTCCGCTGCTGTGAGCAGCGCCTGACTATACTAGAATGCCGCCACAAGCTGAACAGGGCGAAGCCGACCGTGCAGAACCGGATCCCAGGACACCAGCCGCTCCCATGTCGCAACTGAGCAACAAACAGATCATCCTCGGGGTGAGCGGTGGCATCGCGGCCTACAAGGCTGCGGAGCTGGTGCGTCGCCTGCGCGATAGCGGCGCCACGGTGCGGGTGGTGATGACGGCAGCGGCCGGCGAGTTCATCACCCCGCTGACGATGCAGGCGCTTTCCGGAAACCCGGTGCACCAGAATCTGCTGGACCCGTCCGCCGAGGCGGCCATGGGCCATATCGAGCTCGCTCGCTGGGCAGATCTGGTGCTGATCGCTCCGGCGAGTGCGAATTTCCTCGCGCGCCTGGCCGCCGGGCTCGCTGACGATCTGCTTTCCACCTTGTGTCTTGCCACCAGCGCGCCGATCCTTGCAGCCCCCTCGATGAACCAGGCGATGTGGCGCAACAGCGCGACACGGCACAACTGTGACACGCTGCGCGAACGCGGAATCACCCTGCTCGGGCCGGACAGCGGAGCCCAGGCCTGCGGTGACACGGGCCCGGGCCGGATGCTCGAACCGGGCAATCTGGTGCTCGCCGCCGCAGCGCGCTTTGCCATGCCGCTCCTTGCGAACGTGCGCGTGCTGATCACCGCAGGACCCACGCGCGAGGCGATCGATCCGGTGCGCTTTGTCAGCAACCACAGCTCGGGGAAAATGGGTTATGCGATTGCCGCCGCCGCTGCGATGGCTGGCGCGCGGGTAACTCTTGTTTCCGGCCCCGTAGGCCTGCAGACTCCGGCACTGGTCAAGCGAATAGACGTGACGAGCGCCCGCGACATGTACCAAAGCGTCATGGCATGTATTGCCGACTGCGACATCTTCATCGGCTGTGCCGCGGTGGCGGATTACCGTCCCGAGCAATGCGCTGCGCAGAAGATAAAGAAAACCGCCGATCGGCTCGATATTCGCATGGTGCGCAACGAAGACATCATTGCACTGGTGGCAGCGCGTGAACCGCGACCTTTTACGGTTGGGTTTGCCGCGGAAACGACCGAGCTTCTCGCCAATGCGCGCGCCAAGCTCGAGCGCAAGGGTCTCGATCTGGTGATAGCCAACGACGTGGCCCGCGATGACATCGGATTCAGCAGTGATTTCAACGAGGTCAGCGTGGTCTCGCGCGATGGTGTCCGGGTACTGCCGCGGCAATCCAAGGATCACCTTGCCCGCTTGCTGATCGCCGAAATCGCCGGGCAGTTTCAGGCAGCCACGCACAGGATCACACCTTGAAACTTCGTGAACGGCTCGACGGGCCGCGCGGCACCATGATCGCCATCATGGCTGCGACACTGATTGCCGCAGGGGTGCTGCTGAGTGCCATTTACAGCTATGCATGGGCGCTCGAAAGCAGGACCCTGCGGCGCAGCGCGGAAGCACACGCCGCCCAGCTTGCGCTCTCGCTCGAAAGTTACGCACGCCTGTTGCAGGAACACACCGCGGAACTGGCGTCCAGCACGAGCGTGGTCCAGGCGCTGGCCGCTGGCGGCACCGCGCCACCGCGGGCCTTCCCCGGCCTGCATTCGGCACAGTTGCTCGCTCTCGGCGCGCTCGGCATCGCGGACCCGGCATTCATCCCGGGCGCAATGTACAACAACATCGAGGTGAACCTTGTCGGTGCCGCGTTCAACGCCAGCCCAACCAGGGCCGAAGCCAATTCGGCCAACGGGCAATGGGTATTGAGCGCTGCGGCGGCGGTTGCGGCACCCGATGGCAACGGCCGTGCCGGCGTGCTGCTGTTGCGCGCGGACCTGCAAACCGTTTTGCGCGATTTCCTCACGCCGGCATCGGCTTCGGGTGATTATTCGCTTTGGCTGGTCGCGGCGGACGGCAAGCTGGCGGCGCTCGAACAGGAGCATGCTGCTCCCCCGGATGAAAGCGCAACCTATCGGGTCGCAACCGCGGTGGCTGGAGTTCAGGCAGGTTTCAGGCCATCGCAAGCGTTTATCGCCGATGCCTCGATCACCGGGCTTCCGCTGATGCTGGGCACCGTGTGCGGCGCATGCATACTCATCGGACTGGTAGGATTCGCATTTCGCCAGCTGCGAATGCAGCTGCGCGAAGACGCCTTGCGCCTGGAAGACCTTGCCCTTTACCAGCGCAGCGCCACTGCCGCAATACCCTCGCTGCACTACCCGGTGCTTGCGCCGCTTGGCGAGGCGCTGGTGCAGCTGCGCCGCGCAAACCGCGCGCACGCCGGCCAGGACTTTGCAGAACCGGCGGTGGAACGCAGCTCGATCGACGCGCTGGAAATCCTGGAACTGGAGGAAACGGATCCGGATACCGTTCGTTTCGAAAGCGATGCGACGCTGGAGATCCCTCCGGAGATATTCCGCGATTACGATATCCGCGGACGCGCCAGCCAGATCAGCAAGGCTCTTGCCCATGCCATCGGACAAGCCATCGCATCGGAAGCACTCGATCGCGGCATGACCTCGATGGTAGTCGCAACAGATGCACGGGAAAGCAGCCCGCTGTTGCGCGAACACCTGGTTCAGGGAATGCTTGCCTGCGGCATCGATGTGATCGATGCGGGTACGGTGCCAACACCGATGCTCTATTTCGCCTGCCATCACCTGCACACGATGAGTGGTGTCATGGTGACCGGCAGCCACAACCCGGCCGATCACAACGGCTTCAAGATCATGATCGATGGCGAGACGCTGTGCGGCGAGCGGATAGCGGATCTGCGCCAGCGCATTTCCGGGCAGCGCTACCACCAGGGTCAGGGCAGTTACCGCGTCACCGAAATAGACAGCGACTACAGCAAGGCGATCCTCGACGATGTGCTGGTGGAATCGCCTTTGAAACTGGTGATCGACTGTGGCAACGGGGCCGCCTCGGTCATTGCCGTGGAGTTGTTCCAGGAACTCGGTTGTGAAGTGCTGCCGCTTTTCTGCGAGCTCGACGGCCGTTTTCCGAATCATCCTCCGGACCCTTCGGTAGCGGAGAACCTCGAGCAGCTGATTGCCGAAGTGAGGGCCCGCGGCGCCGACCTTGGGATCGCCTTCGATGGCGATGGCGATCGCCTCGGGGTCGTGACGGCCTCCGGAAACATCGTGATGGCGGATCGTCTGCTGATGCTTTTCGCCCGCGACCTGTTGTCGCGAAATCCCGGTGCCGACATCGTGTTCGACGTGAAATGCAGCCGGAACCTGACAGCCGTGATCGTGCAGAATGGCGGACGCCCGATCATGTGCCGCAGCGGGCATTCGTGGATAAAGGAAAAAATGAAGGAGACCGGGGCGCTTCTCGGGGGCGAGTTCACCGGCCATATCTGTTTCAGGGATCGCTGGTTCGGCTTCGACGATGCGCTCTACAGCGCCGCGCGGCTGCTGGAAATCCTGACTGCCAGCGGGCAATCGCTGGATGAGCTGAATGCGGAATTGCCCCACGCGATCGGAACGCCGGAGCTGCGCATCGAGGTGCCCGAAGAGCACAAGTTCGCGTTGCAGCAACGGATAGTGGATTCGCTTGCGCTGGAAAATGCGCGCCTGATCAAGCTCGATGGCGTACGCGCGGAATACCCCGATGGCTGGGGGCTGGTGCGCGCCTCGAATACTTCCGCGGCCCTGATCTGCCGATTCGAAGCGGATGACGAGGAGGCGATGCGGCGCATACAGGCCGCCTTCCGTGCCGAGTTGGGCAGTCTGCTGCCGGACATCGCGCTGCCGTTTTGAAGACGGCCCCGGCAATCTTCCGATCACCCGAAATTCCGCTGCGCCAAGGAAGCCGATCATGTCCCTGAGTCGTGACACTGCCGTCAATATCGCCCGCGTTCTGACCGAGGCTTTGCCCTATATCCAGCGATTCACCGGCAAAACCATCGTCGTCAAGTACGGCGGCAATGCGATGGTCGATCCGCAACTCAAAGACAGCTTTGCACGCGACGTGGTGCTGATGAAGCTGGTCGGCATGAACCCCGTCGTGGTGCACGGCGGCGGGCCCCAGATCGGATCCCTGCTCTCCAAGCTCAATATCGAATCGCGCTTCGTGGAAGGCATGCGCGTCACCGACACGCAGACGATGGATGTCGTCGAGATGGTGCTCGGCGCGACGGTCAACAAGGAAATCGTTTCCAATATCAATCGTCACGGAGGCAATGCCATCGGGGTGACCGGAAAGGACGGCAATCTGATCGAGGCGTCACGCATGTCGGTGTCGCGCCAGACGCCCGGGACGAACGCCCCGGAAATTCTCGACATGGGTCATGTCGGCGAAGTCCGGCGCATCAACCGGGCGGTGCTCGACATGATCCTCAACAGCGACTTCATCCCGGTGGTTGCACCGATCGGTGTCGATGCCTCGGGTCAGTCCTACAACATCAACGCCGATATCGTTGCGGGCAAAATCGCCGAAGTCCTGCAGGCCGAGAAGCTGATCCTTCTGACCAATGTCGCGGGACTGCTGGATGCCGATGGCAAGGTATTGACCGGGCTCGACAGCGATGGCGTCAACGAATTGATCGATGCCGGGGTCATCCGCGGCGGCATGCTGCCCAAGATCCGCTGCGCACTCGATGCGGTTGCCGGAGGTGTGAGCAGCTCGCATATCATCGACGGCACGGTGCCGCATGCGGTACTGCTCGAGGTGTTTACGGACGAGGGTGTGGGAACGCTCATCAGCAACCGCCGCAGTGCCCGCGTTGCGGCGTCCTGAGCCAACCGTTAGCATGGATCGGTTGCCAACGGCGTAGGGAATTTGCGTCTACATGAACAAGAAGATTTCGCGCCGCGATGAAATCCTGCAGGCGCTTGCCTCGATGCTCGAAGCAACTCCGGGCGGGCGCATCACCACCGCCGCGCTGGCGGCAAAGGTAGGGGTTTCCGAAGCCGCGCTCTACCGGCATTTTCCCAGCAAGGCCAAGATGTTCGAGGCGCTCATCGAATTCATCGAGGATACACTGTTCAGCCGTATCGGCCGGATCAGACAGGAAGAAAGTTCCGCGCTCGGACGATGCGAGCAGGCCCTGAGCCTGCTGCTGACGTTCTGCGAGCGCAATCCCGGGATCACGCGCCTGCTGACCGGCGATGCCCTGGTGGGAGAAAACGAGCGCCTGCGTGGCCGGGTACAGCAACTGTTCGATCGCATCGAAACGGAGCTCAAATCGATGCTGCGCGACGGCGAGTTGCAGCACGGGCTGCGCCCGGTACTACCAATCGCATTGGCGGCAAACCTGCTGCAATCGACCGCGGAGGGACGCATTAGCCAGTTCGTGCGCTCCGGATTCAGGCGTCCTCCGACCGAATACTGGCCCGAACAGTGGCAGGTCCTGACCGCCGCGTTTTTTCGTCAACCGCCGGCCTGACCCGCCTCCACCGCAACCGGCTCTGCCGGCGCCCGCGGCGGGTGCAACAGCTTGAAACGATCGATATCGTACCTGAAGCGGGTCTCGGTGGTTTCGCGCTCCTGCTCGTGCCGCCCTATCAAGCGATCGTTTTCGGCAATTTCCGCACGCAATGACTCGATGGTGGCAGGCAGCTCAGGCGGAACCGGTTGACCGGAACGTTCGATTTCGGCCGCTTCCGCCTGGCGCACCTCGAGTTGCTTCTTGAGGCCGGCAATATTGGCATTCAGCAGGTTGATCCGCACCTTGATCTCGTTCACCTTGCGCAATTCCGCCGCTTCGATGTCCTCCACGGAACTGTAGCGCCCGAGCAGCATGATGTCGTAGCGTTTCTGGCGCTCTGCCTCTTCCGCGCGCAAGCGCTCCTTGACGGCAGTGGAGTCCGACTCCCGTCGTTCGGCCTCGGTCAGTGCGCGCGGGACCACTTCGACCACCCGCCCATTGCTGTCGAGGATCGCATAGCCCTTTTGCGCAAACTGCGGTGGCACGCGGTCATCGATGACCGTGACTCCGTCGGCATTCTGGTAGCGATAGAAGCGCACCTGGGCATGCGAAACGCCACTCGCAACCAGCATTCCAGCCACGGCAAAGGCGCACGCACCAAAGGCAAGACGTTGAACACGCACAGACACACCCCCCTGCTGACCACTCATCAAGCACCAATAGTGTAGCAACTGCCCCGTGAAGTGGCCCGGACTTCAGGCCGCCCAGGTCTCCCGGTAGGCGAGCATGCGAGGCAACTGCTCGCGGTACTGCGCAGAACTCTCCAGATAATGCACGATATCCCCGAGAGACACGATGCTGATGACCGGAGCCTGGAGCTCATCGGCCAGTTCCGCAACCGCCGATTGCTTGCCGCGCCCGCGCTCGCCGCGGTCAAGCCCGAGAACCACCCCGGCGACGGTCGCGCCCGCCGCGCGAATCAGCTCCACCACTTCCCGCACCGCGGTGCCGGCAGTGATGACGTCGTCAATGATCAGCACCCGCCCCGCGAGCGGTGCGCCCATCAGCACACCACCCTCTCCGTGGTCCTTGCGCTCCTTGCGGTTGAAGGCGCACGGCAGATCCCGACCGCTCGTTTCATTGAGCGTGATCGCGGTAGCCACGGCCAGTGGTATGCCCTTGTAGGCGGGACCGAACAACATGTCGTAATCAATGCCTGCGCGCCCGATCGCGCGCGCATAGCAGCGACCGAGCACCGCCAGCGCGGCACCGGTGTTGAACTCGCCCGCATTGAAAAAATAAGGGCTGCTGCGCCCCGACTTGAGCGTGAACTCACCAAAGCGCAGCGCGCGCTGACCCAGAGCCAGCGCGATGAACTCGGCTTGATAAGCGTCCATGTTCCAGTGTGCCCGGATGCCTTGCGCAAATGAGGCGGCAAGTATACCAGCGCCGCCGGACTGTCGCCGTCGATCACGCATTTTCCCTGTACCGCGCCGCTCATGTATGATACGCGCGCAATCCGGAAGGGCTCCCCATGAGAGTGATCAGTTTCTGCGCCGACGGTATCCGTGAGGCGTCAAAAAAAGGCTTTTTCGACTGGGCGCTGGAGCAGGACGCCGACATCATCTGCGTGCAGGATCTGCGTGCTCCGGAATCCGCGCTGGGTTCGCGCGTATTCAACCCCGACGGCTATTACTCCTATTTCTTCGATTCCATCGATGGCAACAGCAACGGCGTCGCGATCTACTGCCGCAAACTGCCGAAAGCCATCATGACCGGTCTTGGTCTTGGCGAGGCGGACGGCGAGGGTCGCTTCATGCAGGCGGATTTCGAGAATATCAGCGTGGCTTGCCTGCTCGGGCCGCAGGCAAGCGCGGAAGACACCGGTTCCCTGGCGCGGAAATCACGTTTTTTCGAACAACTGCAGGGCCAGCTCGACAAGGTTCGCAAGAAGCGCCGGCAGTACATCCTTTGCGGCAACTGGAATATCGCCCACGCCGCGCGCGACGTGCAGCGCGCGCCCGCGCATGCGGACTCCCCCGGATTTCTCGCCGCGGAACGGCAGTGGCTCGACTCCCTGTTCGGAGAGCTGGGTTATGTGGATGCGTTTCGGGCCATCAACGGAGATGACGACGAGTTCTCGTGGTGGCCGGGCGGTCGTGCGAGCGCCGATGGCTGGCGCGTGGACTACCAGGTGGTATCGGGTGGATTACGCGGGATCATCGAGTACGGCGCCCTGTACAAGGGACAGGAATTTTCCTCGCATGCACCGCTGATCATGGATTACGACATCGAGCTCGAGCGCCTGTAACCACAGGTTGCCGACGACTCAGGCAGTCTCCGCCGCAAGCGCCATTTTCTGCACCCGTACCAGGTTCTGCGTACCCTTGTGTGCGATGTCGAGCATCTGCTGCAACTCATCGGCACGGAAAGGCTTGCCTTCTGCCGTGCCCTGCACTTCGACGAAATCACCATGCTCGGTCATGATCACGTTCATGTCGGTCTCGGCGCCGGAATCCTCCGCATAATCGAGATCGAGTACCGCCTGCCCGTTCCATACGCCGACGGATACTGCGGCAATCATGTAGCGCAGCGGGTCCTCGCTGAACAGGCGACGCCGGCGCGCCACTCCCAGCGCGTCCGCCAGCGCTACACAGGCACCGGTGATCGCCGCGGTACGCGTCCCGCCGTCGGCCTGGATGACATCGCAATCGATGAGCAGGGTGTTTTCGCCGAGCTTGCGCAGATCGACCGCGGAACGCAATGAGCGTCCGATGAGCCGCTGGATCTCGACCGTTCTTCCACCCTGTTTTCCGCGCGAGGCTTCGCGATCCATGCGTGTCGTCGTGGAGCGCGGCAGCATGCCGTATTCCGCCGTGATCCAGCCGCTTCCCTCGCCGCGCAGGAATCGCGGCACACCCTTGTCCACGCTGGCGGTACAGATCACCCGGGTATCCCCGAACTCCACCAGCACCGAGCCTTCCGCGTGCCTGGTGTAGTTGCGGGTGATGCGTACAGGGCGAAGCTGGTCGTAACGGCGGCCGCTGGGTCTTTCCATGATCGGTGCTCGGAGACAGGGTGGGCGGGAATGCGAAGGCGGCGATTATACACATGCGAGCGCGTCATGATTTCCTGCGCGCGCACGGCTACAATTGGGGCGGGCCGAAGGAGTCTTTAATTGTCAGCCATTCACAGCATGACCGCGTTTGCCCGCAGTGAAGCGAACCTGGCCTGGGGTTCGCTTGCCTGGGAGGTCCGTTCGGTCAACCACCGCTATCTGGAAACCCAGCTGCGCCTTCCCGACACGCTGCGTCATGTCGAGACAGCGGCACGCGAGCGCCTGCGCGAGCGCCTGGCGCGCGGCAAGGTCGATTGCTCGTTGCGGCTGCATCTCGAGGAGCAGGCCGGCAGCCGCTTGCTGCTGGATGAAAACCTGGTGCGAAGCCTTCACGAAGCGTGCAACCGTGTCGCGGAGCTGGGCAACGGCCTCGCGGCTGCAAACACGCTCGACGTGCTGCGCTGGCCTGGAGTGGTCGCACAGGCGGCACCCGACATGGAGGAAGTCAGCACCGAGGCGATTGCGCTGCTCGGGCGGGTGCTTGCCGAACTGGAGGAAATGCGCGCCCGCGAGGGACAGCGGCTGGCGGAGTTCCTCGAGCAAAGACTGGCGCAGATCGAGACCATCGTGGCCAGCCTGCGCCAGGCCATGCCGGAGATCATCGCCGCGCAACGCCAGCGGCTTGCGGAGCGGGTCGCCGAAATGAACATCAGTATCGACCCGGGGCGACTGGAACAGGAGATCGTGATGCTGGCCGCGAAAGCCGATATCGCGGAAGAGCTCGACCGTCTCGAGGCTCACGTCGGCGAAACGCGCGGGAGCCTGCGTCAGGGTGGCGCCTGCGGGCGGCGTCTCGACTTCCTGATGCAGGAATTCAACCGCGAGGCGAATACGCTGTCCTCGAAATCGATAGCCACCACCACGACGCAGGCCGCCATCGAGCTGAAGGTTCTGATAGAACAGATGCGCGAACAGGTTCAGAACATCGAATGAACGGTCCTGTCTGCAATCCCGGTCGCCTGTATACGGTTTCGGCTCCTTCCGGGGCCGGCAAGACCAGCCTGGTCAGCGCACTGCTGCGCCGCGATCCTCGTCTCCTGGTATCCGTCTCGCACACCACGCGCGCCATGCGTCCCGGAGAGATCGATGGTGTGAACTACCATTTCGTGACCCGCGAGCGCTTCGAAAGCATGCTCGCGGACAATGATTTCCTGGAGCATGCCACGGTGTTCGGCAATCTCTACGGCACCTCGCGCAGCTGGGTCCTGGAGACCCTGAATACCGGCGTGGACGTGGTGCTCGAAATCGATTGGCAAGGGGCGCGCCAGGTACGCGAGAGCATCGCGGAAGCGCTTTCGATATTCATCCTTCCGCCGTCACTGGAGACCTTGCGCTCGCGCCTCGAAATGCGCCGCCAGGATGGCGAGGAAACCATCCGTCAACGCATGCGCGAGGCGGTGGGGGAGATGTCGCACTACGACGAGGCCAATTATCTGCTGGTCAACAATGTATTCGAGCACGCCCTGGCGGACCTGGAAGCGATCATCCGGGCCGATCGCCTGCGCCTCGCCCCCCAGGCCATGCGATTGCGTGAATTGATCACAGAGCTTTTGCCGGATTCCTGAGCGAGTCTGGTAGACTGCGCGCCCGCCGCTTCGCGGCAATGACCGGATCCACGGTCGCGAATCCCACGCACAGAAGGTACCTGCATGGCACGAATTACCGTCGAGGAATGTCTGGACAAGGTCGAGAACCGTTTCGAGCTCGTCATCGTGGCCGCGAAACGCGCCCGGCAACTTGCCACCGGCGGCAGGGAGCCACTGGTCCAGGAGGCTTCCGACAAGCCGACCGTGATCGCGTTGCGTGAAATCGAGGAAGGCCTCATCGGTCCCGGTTCCTTCGAGGAGCCCGCCGAGCCGACGCTCGAGGAGCTGCTTGGCGCACAGGCGGACGCCGCCAATCTCTGATCCGCTCTGCCGGGTCTGCGCCACTCGGGCATAATGAACACATCATGCAGACCCTTGGCTCGCTGAGCGACAAGCTACACGCCTACCTGGCACCGGAACAGGTAAACGCCGTGCGCCGTGCCTATTACTATTCCGAGCAGGCGCACGACGGGCAGGTCCGGCGCACCGGTCAGCCCTACGTTACCCACCCGCTGGCGGTGGCCAATATCCTCGCCGATATGCACATGGACCATCAGAGCCTGATCGCGGCACTGTTGCACGATGTGATCGAGGACACCGGCATCAGCAAGGAAGCCCTGGCCGGACAGTTTGGTGCCAGCGTGGCGGAACTGGTCGATGGCGTCAGCAAGCTGTCGCAGTTCGAAACCACCTCGCGCGCCGAGGCACAGGCCGAGAATTTCCAGAAAATGGCGATGGCCATGGCGCGGGATATCCGCGTGATCCTGGTCAAGCTCGCCGACCGCCTGCACAACATGCGCACGCTCGACGTACTGAAGCCCGAGAAGCGCCAGCGCATTGCCCGCGAGACACTCGACATCTACGCGCCAATCGCCCAGCGGCTGGGCATGAACAGCATCCGGATCGAGTTCGAGGATCTAGGTTTTGCGGCATTGCACCCGATGCGCGCGCGCCGCATACAGGCGGCGGTTCGCAAGGCGCGTGGCAACCGCAAGGAACTCGTCTCGCAGGTACAGCGCAAGATCGAAGCCCGGCTGCGCGAGGAGGAAATTCCCGCGCGTGTGCTGGGTCGTGAAAAGCACCTCTACGGCATCTACCGCAAGATGCGCCTGAAGGGCAAGTCGTTCTCCGAGATCATGGACGTGTTTGCATTCCGGATCGTGGTCGGCAACGTGGACAGCTGCTATCGCGTGCTCGGAGCGATGCACAACCTGTATAAACCGGTTCCCGGGCATTTCAAGGACTACATCGCGATTCCCAAGGCCAACGGCTACCAGTCGCTGCACACCGTGCTGTTCGGCATGCACGGTGTGCCGATCGAGATCCAGATCCGCACCGCCGAAATGGAGGCGATGGCCAACAACGGAATCGCCGCGCACTGGCTGTACAAGACCAGCGGCTCGGAGAAGCCCGGAAGCGGTCGCTCGCGGGCGCGCCAGTGGGTACAGGGGCTGCTCGAAATGCAGCAGCGGGCGGGAAATTCGCTCGAATTCATCGAGAGCATGAAGATCGACCTGTTTCCCGACGAGGTTTACGTGTTCACGCCCAGGGGCGACATCCTGGCGTTGCCAAACGGCGCCACGGCGGTCGATTTTGCCTATGCCGTGCATACCGGCATAGGCAACAGCTGCGTTGCCTGCCGGATCGACCGCAACCTCGCACCGCTCAGCACCGCGCTGCAGAGCGGGCAGACCCTGGAGATCATCACCGCGCCCCGCGCACATCCCAACCCGAGCTGGCTCAACTCCGTGGTAACCGCCAAGGCGCGCACCAATATTCGCCACTTCCTCAAGGGACAGCAGCAGTCCGAGTCCGTTGACCTGGGTCGGCGACTGCTCGACAAGGCGCTGCTCAGCCTGAATGGAAGCCTCAAGACAATCGAGCCGCAGGCCGTCGAACAATTGCTGGTCGAAACCCGGCGTGCCTCGCTGGACAATATTCTCGAGGAAATCGGTCTCGGCAACCGGGTCGCGCTGCTCACCGCCCGGCGCCTGCTCGGCAAGTCCGATTCCGCTCCCGGCTCGCGCGCCGAGGATGCGCTGCCGCTCGCAATCCGCGGCACCGAAGGCGTGGTCATGAATTTCGGCAAGTGCTGTTATCCGATTCCGGGCGACAGCATCGTGGGTCATATCAGCCCGGGGCGCGGCGTGGTGGTGCATCGCGACAACTGCAACAACATCGCCGAACAGCTCGGCGATCCCGAGCGCTGCATGCCGCTGCGCTGGGCCGACGATACACGTGGCGAATTCAGCGTGGAACTGCTGGTCGAAATGGAAAACCAGAAAGGCGCTATTGCCGCGCTCGCCAACCGCATCAGCAGTCTCGATGTGGATATCGAAAAAATCGGCGTGGAAGAACGCGACGCCCGCTTCGGCCAGGCGCGCCTGGTGGTTGCAGTCACCGACCGCATCAACCTGGCACGCATCATTCGCCGCATGCGTACCGTCAAATCCGTGATCAAGGTCACGCGCGTCAAGCGCTGAACATACAAACAAGCCCCCCAAGGAGTACCCATGAGCAACCGCGCCATCATCAGCACCGGCGATGCGCCACAGGCGATCGGTCCCTATTCACAGGCCGTGAAGGTCAACGGCACAGTCTATCTTTCCGGTCAGATCCCGCTCGATCCGGCAACCATGCAGATGGTGGAAGGCGATATCCGTGCCCAGGCAGAACGCGTGTTCGGGAACCTGCGCGCCGTGGCAAGCGCTGCCGGCGGCGACCTCAACCAGTGCGTGAAAATCAATATCTACCTGACCGATCTGGGCGACTTCGCGAGCGTCAACGAGGTGATGGCGCGGTTTTTCAGCGAACCTTTTCCGGCGCGGGCCTGCGTGCAGGTCGCCGCCCTGCCGCGCGGCGCGGCGATAGAGGTCGAGGCTACGATGGTGGTGCCTTCCTGAGCATCCCGAGCATCGCGGCGTAACCACTGCGATAGTCCGGGTACAACAGCTGGTAACCCAGTTCGCGAAGGCGCCGGTTACTGCAACGCTTGCTGCCGGGCGCACGTGCTCCGGTGCTGCCACGCGCGTCGTCGAGGGTAACGCCCAGACGCTCCGCCAACCAATGGCGCACTTCCCATACCGGTGCCGGATCGCAGTCGACGCCCAGATAAAGTGGTGCCAGCGCCGCACCCTGCTGCCACCGGGCGATCAGGTAACGCAGGATTCCGACGCAGTCATCGCGATGAATCCGGTTACTGTAGCGAACCGGGTAACGCGTACATCCGATGCCCTCGCGCACTTCGCGCAGCAGGCGTTCGCGCCCCGGACCGTATATTCCACCGAGACGCAGCACCGTCGATCGCGCGGGTGCTTGCGTTCGGAGCAGCGCTTCGGCCTCCAGCAACAGCTGACCGGAAAAGCTGCGCGGTGCGGTCGGGGAGTCCTCGTCAACCCATTCGCCATCGTGCTGATGGTATACGCCGGTGCTCGAGAGCAGCACCAGGCGGGGCTCGCCGCGCAACGCGTGCAGCAGATTGCGCAGTCCGTCCACGTATACCCTGCGGTAGCTCCGGGCGTCGTAAGCCGTGGCGGCGCTGGCAATCACCACGTAACGGAACGTGCGATCGCCCAATTTCGCCAATGATTCCGGCTCCGCCAGATCCGCCGCCAGCGCTTCGATACCCTCCGCTATCAGGTGCGCGCGCCGCCGCAACCCGGTTACGCGAAAACCTGCCGCGCGCAGCGACCGGGCGAGCCCGCTCCCGATATCACCGCAGCCCGCGATCAGGATGTTCTCGGCAGCCATGGCGATCCTCCCCGACAACGCATTGGGCTATCATCGCAGCTTGCTCCCGGAAATGACCAGCCGCGTGACTCCAGATCCATTACCGCAGAGCCTCACGCCCGAACAGATGCCTGTGACGTCGTTGCGCGGCGTCGGTCCGCGGCTGGCGGAGAAGCTCGGCGCACTCGGGATTCACAATATCACCGACCTGCTGTTTCATCTGCCCTTGCGCTACCAGGATCGCACCCGCATTACCCCGCTCGACCAGTTGCGACCCGGCATGGAGGCGGTGGTGGAAGGGCAGGTGCTTGGCACACGGGTCGAGTTTGGCAGACGGCGCAGTCTCGCCTGCACGTTGCGCGATCAAGGCGGTCTGATGACGCTGCGGTTCTTTCACTTCAGCGTCGCACAGCAACGCAGCCTCGAGCGCGCCGACTGGCTGCGCTGCTTCGGCGAGGCACGCGGCGGACGCGCCGGTCTCGAGATGTATCACCCCGAGTACCAACTGCTGGAGCGGCCCGGTTCGATCGCGGTCGAAAGCTCGCTGACGCCGGTTTACCCCAGCACCGAGGGCCTGCACCAGGGCACCTGGCGCTCGCTCAGTGCACAGGCGCTGGAGCGGCTCGGCAGCAACAGTCTGCGCGAACTGGTGCCACGCGGATTGCTGGGCGAGGCACCACCGCTGGCCGCTGCCCTGCGTTTCCTTCATCGGCCCCCGCCGGAGGCGCCGGTGGCACAACTACTGGCGGGCACCCACCCGTATCAGCAGCGGCTTGCGGCCGAGGAATTGCTGGCGCACCACCTCGGTCTGCTGCGCCTGCGCCAGCGCACCCGCAACCAGTCCGCCATACCGATGCTGAAGGGATCCCGCCTGTGCGAGCGCTTCCTCCGCTCGCTGCCGTTCAAACCTACCGCCGCCCAGCAGCGGGTTGCGGCGCAGATCAGTGCCGACCTCGAAAGCCACGCTCCGATGCTCCGCCTGGTGCAGGGCGACGTGGGCTGCGGAAAAACCCTGGTGGCGGCGCTCGCGGCCCTGCGTGTGATCGGCAGCGGCTGGCAAGTCGCGATCATGGCGCCAACCGAGTTGCTCGCCGAGCAGCACTTGCGCACCTTCGATGATTGGCTCCGCCCGCTGGGACTCGACACGGTACTGCTCAGCGGACGCTTGTCTGCCGGCGAGCGCCGATCGGTCATGGATGCCATAGCCAGCGGCACTGCCGCCCTGGTCGCCGGCACGCACGCGCTGTTCCAGCACCAGATTGCGTTTGCGCGGCTGGGGCTGGTGGTCATCGATGAACAGCATCGTTTCGGCGTGCACCAGCGATTGCAGCTGCGGGAAAAGGGCATGGCGGGAGGCAGCGCACCGCACCAGCTGGTCATGACGGCCACACCGATTCCACGCACCCTGGCGATGACCGCCTACGCCGATCTCGATTACTCGATCATCGACGAGCTGCCGCCGGGGCGCACACCGGTCACCACCGCGGTGATCGGCAACACGCGGCGCGAGGAGGTACTGGAAAGGGTGCGTCATGCCTGTGCCGATGGACGGCAGGCTTACTGGGTGTGCACGCTGATCGAGGAATCGGAGGCACTGGAAGCGCAGGCCGCCGAGGTCATCGCCGGCGAGCTTGCAAGGCGACTGCCGGAGCTTAGGATCGCGCTGGTGCACGGACGCATTGGCGGGCGGCAACGCGCGGCGATCATGGCGGCATTTCAGGCCGGGGATATCGACCTGCTGGTCGCAACCACGGTCATCGAGGTCGGTGTCGATGTGCCACGGGCCAGCCTGATGATCATCGAGAACGCCGAGCGCCTGGGGCTGGCACAGCTGCACCAGCTGCGGGGGCGGGTCGGGCGCGGCAGCGCGGCGAGTCATTGCGTGCTTCTGTACCAGTCACCGCTGTCGCGGAGCGGGCGCGAGCGCCTCGAGGTCATGCGCGACACCAATGACGGCTTTGTACTTGCCGAGCGCGATCTGCAACTGCGCGGTCCCGGTGAACTGCTCGGCACGCGTCAGACCGGAACCTTCGAAATGCGCTTTGCGGATCTCGCGCGCGACTCGGCTTTGCTGCCCACGGTGCGCGAGGCCGCCGTCCGGATGCTCGAACAATACCCGGCAAGCATAGACCCGCTGATCGAGCGCTGGATGCCGGGCAGGACGCAATACGCCCAGGCCTGATGTGAAGGCAATCACGGCGCCGGCGGCGTGCGTCGGCTACACTTCCGGAGTCGGAACAGAAGAGACAGCAACAAAATGCAGTTACCACAGGCCGTCGCAAATGCGCTGGATGCAGGAGGTGCCGCCTATCGTCTCCTCGATCTGGACATCCCCGAGACCGGTACGCCGGCAGTCAACGTGTGTTCGGTGGTTTTGCAGGACCAGGCCGGGCGCATGCAGGCGCTCGTTCCCGCTGACAGCCTGCTGGACCTCGCCGCACTCAACCGCCTGACCGGGCGTGATCTCAGCGCCGCCCCCGAGGAAGCCCTGGGCGCGCTCTGCACCCCGCACGGCATGCTCTCGCTGCCCTCGGTGCCAAATGTGCTGGAAATGCCCGTCGTGATCGATCAGCGTCTGCTGGACAGCGATTTCATCAACTTGAACGCGGGCACGGAAGCGACCGTGGTCCAGCTCGCGCGCGCGGACTTCCACCGCCTGGTCGAATCCGGTAACAGCATGAGCGGCAGCTTTTCGGTAGCGCAGCAGGAACTGCAACCCGCGGCCGCCGACGCCAGCACGGACGCGCTCGAAATCGGCAATGCCGTGGGCAAATTCACCTCGCGACGCATCGAGCGAAGGCTGGAGGATACCCTCGATTTTCCGCCTCTGCCCGAGATTGCCCACCGCATCATCCAGATAGGCGCCGACCCTTATGCGAGCGTCAAGGACTTGGCGCGCGTGGTCGAGATCGACCCCTCGCTGTCGGCGCAGGTAGTGAGCTGGGCTTCCTCACCGTATTACGCCGCGCCCGGCAAGATCAAATCGATACAGGACGCCATCGTGCGGGTGCTTGGCTTCGACCTGGTCATGAACCTCGCGCTCGGCCTGTCGCTCGGCAAGACCCTGCGTCTCCCGCGCGAGGGGCGCTACGGTTACCGCAGCTACTGGCTGCAGGCGGTCAATTGCGCCGCGATGGTCGAGGGCTTGTGCAAGGCGATGCCATCGGGCAAGCGGCCACCGCTCGGCTACGCCTACCTGAGCGGGCTGCTGCACAATTTCGGCTTCCTGATCATGGCGGAGCTGTTCAAACCGCAGTTGCAGCTCGTTTGCCGCTATACCGAAGTCAACCCCCACCTCGGCCACTGGGCGGTCGAGCGTTTTGTGCTCGGTATCACCCGCGAGCAGATGGCCGCCTGGCTGATGAATTTCTGGCATCTTCCCGAGGAGGTGTGCGCCGCGCTGCGCTACCAGAACGATCCCGCGCTGGCGGGCGACCACGAGACCATCGCCCGCGTGCTATACCTCGCGATCCGCCTGCTGGCGCAGCAGGGTATCGGCAGCGCGCCGACAACCCGCCTCGACGATTCGGTATTCGAGGAACTCGGCATCAGCCGCGAGGACGCGGACAAGGTATGCGAGCGCCTGCACAACGCCACCGATGACCTGAAGGCAATCGCGCGCGATCTCGCTGCCTGATCCCTCACCCTGCCCGGCGGCGCCCGTTTACGATGCGCCGGAGCCGAGCACCCCGAGCGCCAGCTTCGTCTCGATAACGCCGTCAACGGCGCGCACGGGCGCTGTCGTGTCGCTATGAATACGCCCGGGCTCCAGGCCGGAAGTCTCCACCAGGTAGCGCGTGATTGCAGCCGCGCGATAGCGGGCCAGCTCCTGCAGGCGAGCCGCGGGTTCGGGCGTGGTGCTGACGATATGCGCCAGCAGGAACTCGTAGAAGCCGCGATCTCCTGCGCCGCGCCCGACGAGGGCGAGTGCCCGGTTCACCCGCCGGGTTTCCTGCCCGGTGGTCGCGGTGAATTGCGCCGCAACGGGCTCCAGCGCGTCTTTACCGTCACGTTCCTCGAGGAAATTCTCCAGTGCGCGCTGGACCTTGGGGTCATCGAAGGCAACCGGCCCGGGATCCTCCCCCGGCTCCAGCGTCACATCCATCAGCTCGGCCAGCGCGCGGCGTACGATCTCATCGTTGATCGCCGCGCCATCGAGTTGCGGATCGAAACCCGTGCGTATCTCCAGGCCAAGCTGCGGCCTTGATGCGAGCGCTTGGGCGATATTGCCGAGCAGCTGCTCTTCGGGTGGGGCCAGCGCAGCCTGCCCGGGCTGAAAGTGCAGGGTGTCGGGATTCTCGCCGCCGCCACCGAACATCGCCCCCAGGGCGCGGAACGGCGCGGTCACCAGATCGCCGAGGAGCTTGCCCAGCGCCTTCAGCACCACCTGCCCGTAGCTGAATTCGGGGGCATCCACGTTGCCCCGAACCGGCACCGCGACGTCGATGCGGCCCTCGCTGTCGCTCAGCAGCGCAATCGCGAGATCGAGCGGCAAATCGAGCGCATCGGGGCTCTCTATGTGCTCGCCCAGGGCGAGGTCCTGCAGCACGATCCGGTTCTCGCCGAGCAATTGCTGCTCCGCCACCTTGTACTGCAACTCGAGATCGAGATCGCCACCTTTGATAGCCCGTCCGGCGAATGTCGCGGAATACGGCGAGAGAGGCGGCATCGCAACGTTATGGAAGCCGACCTCGATATCGGTGAAGCGCGCGGGATCGAAGGGTTCGAGCGAGCCCTCGACGCGGGCCTCGCCAAATTCACCCACGCGCCCCCTCAACGCGAGCGTGGTGCGACTTTGCGCCACGGAGGAAATACCGTTGAGCACCCCGCGAAACTGTTCGATGTGCGCCCTGAAAGGCAGTACCAGACTGAGATCCGCGAAATCCACCGTGCTCTTGTCGATCCGTACCCGGTCGATCTTCAGCGGAAATATCTCGGCCTCGACGGCCGCTGCAGGAGGTGACTCGGGTGCACCGGTGCGGCCCATGACCTTGGCCAGATTCAGGGAGCGATCCTTGTAGACCAGTACCTTGGCGCCAGCCCCGCTGAGCCGCACCTCCGCGATCGTGAGCCAATCGGGGTCAAGACTGAAATCGATACCCTTGGCACGCAGCGAGTGCCACTCCAGAAAACGTTCACCGCTCGCCGCTTCGTTCAGCAGGAGCCGTTCGATACCGGCGCTCGCGCTGGACTTCAGGGACGGCGTGCCGTCCGCACGCCAGATGATTTGCGCATCGCCCGACACCGTACCCGATGTCAGTTCGAGATTGGTGTCCCGGGCCACCAGCGGCGCCAACGGCAGCAGCGAAAGATCCTCGAGCTGCAGCCGGATATCGGCACTTTCGCCACCGATCACCGCGGTCCCGCCAATCTCGATCGTACCCCCCTGGACGATCGGCAGCCGCGCTTCGAGCGCAAACGGCACGGAACCATCGCTGTGCAGATTCCGGATCACCAGCGCCCCATCGGCAAGTGCATATTCGAGCGCCGGCTGCGTGCTCTCGTCGGCCAGCGTGACATCGATACCGCGCAACGAAAACTCGTCCAGCACGACGCGCCACGGCGCGGTCTCCGTTGGCTGCACCACCGGCTCCCCGGCATCCCTGTTCGAGCCGGGTTCCAGCACCGCGATCTGGCGGATCGATCCATCCGCCGCGCGCCGCACATCGAAGCGCGTTCCGCTGAGGGCAATCCGCGGCACATGCAACGCGCCGGCCGCGAGATCCAACTCGGCCCCGGCGATCTCGAACCGATCCACGGCTGCCAGTGGCGCTTGTGCGTCCTGTTCCGTCCATACGATCCGTTCGAGATCAAAGCGCGGGCTGGTCGCCAGCACGCTTGTTGCGACCCCGCCCAGCTCGGCCTGCAGCCCGACATCGATATGCGTCGATCCCACCGCGACGCGCAGCGGTGCCCGCCGGCTTGCATCGCGCAGGTCGAGCGTCACGTCGTCGAGCACCAACGATTCGATCCGCAACTTCCATGGGGCTTGCCCCGAGGCCGGGTCGTCATCGGAAGCTGCCGGCACCACCCGCGCCCAGTCGAGCTCACCGTGCTCATCGATGCTCGCCGCGATCCGCCCGTTGCGCAGCGCTATTGCGGGCACCACCAGTTCGCGGGTCGCCAGATCAAAGCGTGCCGCATCGAGCGCGATGGACTGCAGTTCAAGCAATGGCGCGGAGGCACCCTGCGGCGTCAGCGCCAACTTATCGACCGTGAAACGCAGCGAGTCAATGCCGAGATCGAACCCGCCATCGGCATAGGAGACGTGGTAGTCGAGCGCAGCATTCACCGTGCCTGCCGGCTTCTGCAGCCCAAGATGCCGCTGCGCGAATTCCCAGATCGCAAGCGGGGTGAAATCCGTTACCGCGAGTGTACCGCTCGAGGCAAGAGGGTACAGCGAGGCCTCGCCTTGCCACTCTAGACCGCCGCGCCCCGGGAGCGTGGCGGTGATCCGGTGTCGACCGTGCTTGCCGGGCAGCGTGGAAAACTCGTCCAGGTGCAGATCGACCGGTTCGATCACCGCACTGAGTGGCTCCGCGCCGGTATGATCGCTGAAGCGGATACGCCCCGCGCGAATATTCGCCTGCTCCAGGCGTATGCGGTGCGGCTCGGAATCTTCCGCCAAGGCTTCCTCCGCCGCATCGCCCTCCAGCGTCTCGATCAGGGTGGCGAGATTCAGGCGGCCATCGGACCCAATGACCATTTCCAGCGCGGGCGATTCGAGACTGATGTCGGCGAAGGTCCAGGTGCGGTGCAGCAACCCGGCGAACTCGAGGTCCACGAACAGCCGCGAAAACGACAGCAGATCGGCGCCGTCCGCCTCGCGCAACGCGCAGTCGCGTATTTCCACGGTGAGCAGGAACGGATTGATCCGCAACTCACCGAGACTGAGCTGGCGGGCAACTTGCCGATCGACGATTTGTGGCAGGTAATGCCGCAGCGCAGCAGGCACGAGCAGGAACCCGAGCACCGCATACAACAGCAATGCCGCAACGCCGCGCGCCAACCAGCGGCTCAGATACCACGGCCGCGCCGCGCGGGCGCTCGAACGAGATGTTTCCGACATGACTGCATCCTGCCCCAAATGAGCTGGCTCCGCCTGCCAGGCAAACGCCAGGACCAACACCTTGCCACAGATGCGGTGAAGCCTTCCAGAAACGCAGGCGTGGCCCGGGTGGCCGAATCGAGGCGCGCGGCGCGCCGGGCGCCACAACGGGGCACGAATCGATCAGCTTGGGCCGGGCTCGGCTGCCGCCTGCGAGCGCAACCGGTTGCGCTCGCCTTCCAGCGTGCTCACCACCACGGCACCGGAGCAGTCGCCAAGCACGTTGATGCTGGTCCGCAGCATATCGAGCACGCGATCGGTCACCAGCAGCATCCCGATACCTTCGAGCGGCAGGCCGACAGCATTGAGAATGATCGAAATGGCGACCAGGCTGGCCGCCGGAATTCCCGCCACGCCGATCGAGGTCATCAGTGCCAGCACCACGACCGTGAACTGCGTCGTGAAGTCCAGATGGATGCCATAGGCCTGGGCGATGAAGATCGCCGCGACGCATTCGTAGAGCGCGGTGCCATTCATGTTCACCGTCGCACCGAGTGGTATCACGAAACTGCCTATCCGATTCGACACGCCGACGTTTTTCTCGATGCACTCCAGGCTGACCGGGACCGTGGCCGAGGATGAAGCCGTCGAGAACGCCGTCAGCATCGCCGGCGCAATGGCGCGGTAAAACGCCACCGGGTCGGTTTTTCCCAGCACCTTGACCAGCAATGCAATCGTCACGCAGACATGAAACGCGAATCCGAGCAGGACCGTGACAACAAACAGCAGCAGCGGTTCGAAGGCCGCGAAGCCGGTATCGGCAACCGTCTTCGCAACCAGTCCGAATACTCCGAGGGGCGCGAATTTCATGATCCACATGGTCAGGGACATCATGGTGTCGGAAACACCCTGCCAGAAGCCGCGCATCAGTTCGGCATTGCCATCGCCGATGCGCATCATGAAGTAGCCGAACATGAGGCTGAAAAATATCAGTCCGAGCATCTGGTCGTTGGCCGCGGCCTGGAACACGTTCGCGGGCACCATGCGCAGGAACACATCGACCAGGTCACCCGCGCCGCGGCCCTCGATCGTGCCGAGCGCCCCTTCCAGGCCGGCATGATTCTGCAGCGCCGCCAACTCACCGCCACCGGCCAATCCGGGCTGCAGCCAGTTCACCAGCACCAGTCCGATCAGCACGGCGGCGAGCGAAGTGGCCAAATAATAAAGAATCGTCTTGATGCCGAGCCGCGCAAAACCGGCTTCGTTGCCGATGCCGGCAATACCGGTGATGATCGTCGATACCACCAGCGGCACGATGATCATCCTCAGACCATTCATGAACAGGGTGCCGAGGAATTCGTACACCCCGTAGGCGGGAACACCGAGCAGGCGCCAGTCGGGTCCACCGAAATAGCCCGCCACTCCCGCCAGCAGAATCGCGATGCAGATCTGCCAATGCAGGGCGAGCTTCATGTTCATGCGGAAAATCTCAGGGGAGAATGGGCGGCAACTCTTTCTGCAACTCCAGTTTTTGCCGGGCGCCCTCGCCGGTCAGCGCAAAGCCGAGCAGCTTGCCGCCGGCATCGCGGAATTCCGCGACCACGTCGGGAGCCGTGCCGCTGAACGACCAGCTTCCCGCCGCGCCCGCCGGCGGTGGCGCCACCACGACCGGACAGGCGGGAGTCTTGATCGTTACCGGCATCGCCGGATACGAGACCTCGGTCGGCGTGCCAGACAGCGTCTTGCCCAGCGCGCGCGCGCAGGCCATCAGCGGCGCGACGTAGTAGAGCACCTGCCCGTCGACCTCGGCGCAATCACCCAGCACATAGACATCGGCAGCGCTGGTCTCGAGCAGGCGGTTGGCAAGCACGCCACGATTCACGCCGATCCCGGCGCTGCGTGCCAGTTCGACCCGCGGGCGCACGCCGATCGCCGACAGCGCCATATCCGCCGCGATCTGCCGGCCATCGCCGAGGGTCGCCACGATGCCCTTGCCGCCGGCAGCGAGATTCACTTTGCTGACCAGCGAGCCGAAATGGAAGCGTACCCCGCAGGCCTCCAGCGCACCCTGAACCGCGCGCCCGGCGGGTTC